>JAANMU010000031.1_pt1 | contig 151300 bp, 115 predicted proteins | sample 7279701 | NCBI WGS metagenome assembly JAANMU01 (sample SAMN14094539, study PRJNA606508) | bioreactor metagenome | isolation source: A lab-scale SPAN reactor treating ammonium-rich wastewater day 57 | place: Ireland: Galway | collected 2017-03-13
TCCAAACGCCGGCAGTTGGGACATTCGTGTTGCTCAGGCTCCCCCATGCTCCTATCCTAACGAACTACTCCCGCTCAACCAGGGCGGTAAACAATTACCGCTGCCGTTGTTGATGCGTTCCGGCGCTGGCAGTCAGAGCCGCCGACTTGGAGCGAGTCGCTACACGTGCCGCCGAGCGAATACGCCGACTCAGCCGGATGGGAACTGACAGGCGAAGGGGAACGCCAAGACCTGATTCTCGGCGAGTGCCGCCCGCTGGCGCCTCCCGATCATCCCGACGCCGTTGCCGACATCGTAAGGGTCAACATTCCGAGCGCCTCGTTGTGTGGCTGGTGCGGACGCAAGATGACGGCAATTTTCGACTTCGACCTGAGCAGCGACATGCTCGCTTTCCTCGGAATTGGCGGAACTCGCCTGCGGATCGAGACGTGCGACGTGTGTACTTGCTACGGGCTGCTGTTCACGCAGGTCGATTGGAACGGCAGCGCTTTGTGGCATCCGGCGAACAAGCGGCCTGGCTATCTCCCTGACGATGCCGACGATTGGTCGTCGCCGAGAGAGAACGTTCTGTGCTTGAGCCGCCGACGGCGACCGGCGATGGAGTCAGCGAACCGCAACATGCCAATCTCTTTTTCGCAGGTCGGCGGGCATCCGTCGTGGGAGCAGGATGCGGAATATCCTCGCTGCCCGTCCTGCCAGCAGAGAATGGCCTTCATCGCTCAACTGAGCAACGAGGACTTCGAGGTCGCCGAGGGCATTTACTACGCCTTCCTCTGTCGTCCCTGCCAGACGGCAGCGACTCATTACCAGCAGACGTGAGCCGAGACCATTCGACATGACTGTAGCAATCTGGCCAAGAGCCGATCAAGACCGAGCGGCAATTTGGAAGGTCAATCAGGCAGCGTTCGGTGCTGACGCCGAAGCAAACCTCGTCAATGCCCTGCGTGACGGCGGTTTCATCGAGGTTTGGCTAGTCGCCGACCGGACGAACTGGCTGGTGCTTTCGGGTTCTGTCCGAGGGCATTGTCTCTGCCGGAATGCGTCTGGTTCTGCGACCACGACCGCATCCCGAATGGACGGTCGAGCGGGCAAGTCATCGTCTCTCCCTTCGGCATTTGCCGAGTCGTCATCTCAGTTGGAAATCGCTCGTTGAATGGCCTCCTTTACGCCCATCGGCCTGATCGGGAACACTTCCAGCGCCTTTGCGTCCCGCACCACGGTTGGATTCTTCAGTCCTTCGATCAGGTGCCGACCAACCTCGTAAGTGGCCGGAGTCACAAGAGCCAACCACAGCCCAGACAGGTACGGCGTCAGGACGGGTACGAAGATCAACCATCGTCGCAGCCCTTGCTGACGAGCGTACTCTCGAATCAAGTCGCCATAAGTGACAACATCGGGACTGCCAATCTCGAAAATGCGGCTCGCACCTACGGGCAGGTCTTTTGCAGCGAGCAAATAGGCCAGCACGTCGTCAATGGCGATGGGCTGTGTCGGCGTCGTGAGCCAGCGTGGACAGATCATGACCGGCAGGCGATCCGTCAAGGATTTCATCAACTGGTAGGAGAGGCTACCGGCTCCGATGACCATCCCGGCCCGAAACTCAATCGTTTCGATGCCCGACTCCCGCAGGATCTCGCCCACCTCGTGACGGCTACGCAGATGCGGGGAGAGTTTGCGATCGGTGTCGTCGCCGAGTCCGCCGAGGTAGATGATCCGCTGCACACCGGCTTTCTTGGCGGCATCAGCAAAGTTGGTCGCCGCCTGCCGATCTTCTTTTTCGAAATCAGCCGACCCCGACATCAGATGCACGAGGTAGTACGCCGTCTGAACGCCCTGCAAGGCCGCATCCAGAGAAGGAGGGTGCAGAACATCACCCCGGACAACCTCTGTTGAAGTCCCAACCAGCGGTTGCAGTTTGTCGGGACTACGGGCCAAGCACCGCAAGACGACGGATTGCTGCTCAAGCAACGGGATCATCCGCCCACCAACGTAGCCGGATGCTCCCGTCAGCAGAACTCTCGGTCCAGACTGGACTTCGGACGTGTTCGGCTCGGTAGTCGGCATGAGCGGCGGTTAATCTCCCGGTTGGGCAACGGTTTACATCGTGCCTACGATTCCAAGAACTAGTTTACCGTTTCGTGGGCCGAGGGACGTGCTCGGCAGCAGGATGAAGCCGAGATGCGAACCTTGTACCTCCAAGAACTGAGTTCAGACGTACTGGGCCGGTTCTTGGTGGAACAGGCGGCTCTGGATTTCAGCTATTCGGCTGTCGGAGCGACCGCTACGACGCCCCCTACGGGGTTCACGGTAGACCGCACTCGGATCGAACTTGGAAACGGCGAGGCGGTCTTCGACGCTGCGAAAGCCGCCCGGCAACGCTGGCAGCAGTTTCGACTCGGTTGGGTGGAAGCGTGGTCGCCGGACACGCCCCTCGAAGTCGGCCAGGTGGTGGCGATCATGGGCTGGGCAGTGGGTCTCTGGTGGCTCAACTCCTGCCGGATCGTTTACACGGTGGACGAGTCTGGGCCGACGACCAAGTTTGGCTTTGCCTAAGCGGCGCGCGCCTGGGGTAGGCTCATTCGTCGACGAACGGAAATTCAGCGAAGGCTTTCCGGAGTTCTTCGGACTCGAAATGCGCCGACGATACGAGCGCTTCGGTCGCGGGCGGGCCGCTGACCCAAGCCCGGTCCCGCAGGCGCAGTTCGACGTCCGCTTGGCCGTCTGCATCCATGTCGGTTAGCACGAGGTTGAACCTGCCGCCGTTGTCTGTGTCGTAAAACGCACGGACAATCGGCTGATTTTGATAGCCGAATTCGATGTCGTCGGGAAGGCGTCGGGGCGAATCATCACCTTCCTCGAGCCGACTATCCTGATCCACGTCCACCGCGATCCCGGCGGGAGGCTCGTCCTGCGAGAGCAAGTACAGTACCGAGTCGGGCACGCCATCCTCGGTGGCGTCGATCACATCGACGAACACGGCTGGCGGCGCAAAGGGAGGCGCGTAGATTTCAGGCTTCTGGGGCACGTCTTGCAGGAACGCTTTGAGTTCGTCGAGGTGAATGTGATACGAAAATTTGTCCAAGTGGATCCCCTGCTCCGGATCGTTTTGCGGGACGGCAAACGACACGCCGATGACCTGACTATTGGCGTTGAGCAGCGGTCCGCCCGAATCTCCTGGATTCAACGGGCAGGTGGAAATCAGCACCCTTCGCTGCGGCGCCTGGCTGAGAAGTTGGTCGATTTGATCGCGGTCGGCATCGGAAGCAGCGAGTCGCTCGATGACGACGTCGGTGATCTCGGCCGGCCACATGCCTTGGTTTGCGATTTCGCCACTGCGGACCGTCCACAACTGCCCGGCCGCGGGGTGCCCGATCCCCACGCAGTCTTCGCCGGGTCCCGCAGTCTTGCTGGCCAGTTCGAGGTAGGGGATGGTGGGCGGCGGCTCTGAGCCTTGCCGCACCAGCCTCAACAGTGCAAGGTCTCTGGTCGGATCGGACTTGTAGACTTCGGCCAGCATTCCCTCGCCCTGGAGTTCCATCCAGCCGTCGCGCAACGTCCCGACATGAATGAACGCCGTGCGCGCGTGCCGATCCACGCTGATATCGGCCCACTCGATCACATGATCGTTCGTCACGATCGAACCTTCCTTGTCAACCATGAAGCCCGTGCCGTGGCCGTACCGGGTGCGCACAACGACGATGGCGGGAGCAGCGCTGGCGTACGCGCGGACAGCTGCTTCGCCTCGTGGGCGTTCGTCCGCAACCTGTGGTTTCCAGGGTTCAACAGTGCGCGGACATGTCAAAGCGCGCAACAGGAGCGAAGGCTGGTCGGTCAGTTGGGCCGCATTTGTCGCGCGAAGGCGGCGAAGCGCAGCCAATGAATCTTGAGCCGGCACGGCGTTCTCCGCAGCCGACTTTTTCTCGTCAGTAGGAGCAGGGATCGCCGATAAAGCGATACCATGGACAATCAACGCTAACGTAGCGGCAACATATGTCGTCTTCATTTTGGTCTTCCCTAGGATGGGGCTAATACAAAGGAAAGTCGTACCGCAGGTTTTCCGCTCGCGCGGTGGGCGACTGCTGCCCACCTGTCAATCTGATAACTTGTTCCGTAACGTAGGCGCGCAACTCCGAGGCGTCGATTCGATCATCCTGGTTGTGGTCTGCTTTTTCACGCTTCAACCCGTCGAGCACAGCATACGTGAACACGCCGTTGCGCCACTGGGGAGACTCCAGCGCGAATTCCGCTCCTCCTGCGGCGGCGATCACGACGGCTCCTGTGCCGCGCCGAAGGTCGGCAAACAACTCCTGCAAGAGCTGATAGGAATTGTTCAAACCCAGGTGGTGCACCAGTTCAAGGCCCCGGAACGTGCGCGACTTGACTACTCCCTCTGGCGTGTTCAAAGGAGGCGCCAACTCGCGACCGTTCTTTTCGATTTCGTTCAATTCGCCGGAGTGACACGTGTCGATCAGTAGCAGCTTCCGGCGAGCGCGGACGCCGTCGAGCAATCCGTCAATCGACTCATAGCTCAGGCCGCGATCGGCGGGATTGTGGAAATCGACATCCGCCGTGGCAAAGTAGTAATTGAACTGGTCATCCAAAAGCCCATGGCCGGCGAAGAACACGACAACCTGGTCGTTTACGCCCGACTGCCGCAACAGGTCCTGGGCTTGCAGGATTTTTTCCCTGGTGGCGTCCTGATCGAGAAGCCGCAGGATGTTGACATCCGAGAACCGTTCCTTCTTTCCCTCCCAAAAGTCGGCCAGGTCGTCCGCGTCCTTGGCCGCGTAGTTAAGCTCGTACTGAGTGTCCTGGTACTTGGAGACGCCGACCACGACAACATACAAACTGGGTTTGATCGCAGGGCGATTGCAGACAACGTCGAACGATTCCCGCAGGGACTCGGCGCCCTTTTGGTTGAAAACGGAGACGTCGATCGTATTGACGCCCGGCGACAGTTCGACGTGCACCTCGCCTTCCCAGCTACGGGTTTCCTTATCGCGCAGGTCCATCCCAGCCGCCCGCTCAACCGGCGCGCCGTTGACGTACACGTGAAGCCGGTCCAGAAGGTGCTTCGCATCGTTCGCTTTCACCTGGAACGCCAGCGACGTTTCGCTGGTGGACAACGGAATGTTCGAGATGACGACGACTTCGGGCAGATGGAAATCGTCGCTCAGTATTTCCTCACGGAAGTTCATTCTCTGCATGCGAACCTGATAGGCGCGCTGATAGGCCTGGATCAGGTCTTGCGGGGCGCGGTCCAGGCGGGAGAGCACCACGTCGGCGCGATTGAATTTCAAATCGAACTGGTCATAGGGAACCATGCGATCGCCCACGCGAAAGGCCACACTCCCAAGCGCTCGCTTGGGCGCCATGTAGTAGTTGTCCGGGGTAGCGATGAGAGTTCCCTCGGCCGTAGGAAACAGGCTGCATAGCTCCTGGCCATTTTGCACGTCCCAGAGCCGGACCGTGCCATCTTCGGCACTGCTCAACATCCGCCGCCCGTCGGGGCTGAAGACGAGTGCGGACAACTTGCCGTCATGTCCCAAGAAGGTGCGTAGCGGTTTGCTGGTTGCCACATCCCACAGGATGACCGTCCTGTCTGCCGAACCGCTGGCCAACGTCCGGCCATCCGGGCTGAACGCCAGCGCGGTTACCCAATCTGTGTGCCCCTGAAACGTGGCCAGTTGCTTTCCTGTGGATACATCCCAAAGGATGACAAGGTGGTCTCCGGCGCCGGTTGCCGCCTGGCTGCCGTTGGGGCTAAAGGCAACCGCGGTTACCCAGTATCGGTGTCCCTGTAACTCTCGAAGCCGCTTGCCGGTCGCCACGTCCCACACGGTGGCGGTCTGGCCGATGGAGCCGGTGATGAGCCGGCGGCCGTCGGCGCTGAATGCCGCCGAAGCCACCCACGAACCCTTGAACGGCTCGACCAGCGTGTGGAGTTTCTTGCCCGTTGCTGCATCCCAGAGATAACTGCCGCCATCCAGCGTAAATGGCCCGCGCCAGGTCGTGAACAAGCGGGTTCCGTCCGAATTGAGGGCCATGTAATCAAAGGCGTATTTCTCGTCGTACAGGGCGTGCGGCGAGGCGACCGTGCCGACGATTTCGCCGCTGGAGAGGTCGCAGATGAGCGCGTCGTCGGTCGCGTTGATGACGACGCTGCGGCGCCCGTCGGCGCTAAATGCTCCCGTCAACTCGCCAGGAAATCGGCGGGTGGTGGGCATGCCTGCCAACCCCCAGCTTGTCAGCGTCTCACCAAAGGCAAGATGAATTTGCCGACCGTCAGGGTCAAAAAGAATTCCCGGCAGGAAGGCTTCGCCTCCGAACGTGCGAACCGGGCGCCCACTGGACGCATCCCACATGCGGGCCGTTCCATCGTTCAGTCCGGCCAGAGCGTGCCGCCCGTCGGGACTGAACGCCACCGAGTTTGCTTCCGCTTTGAGATCGCGGAAGGCCTGCAGTTGTCGGCCGGTCGCGGCGTCCCAGAGAAACAACTCGGCATCGCCTTGGTCCCCGCCTCCCGTAAGCACACACTTCCCGTCGGGGCTGAGAGCCACCGAGCTAATCGCGTTGGTATGCCCGCGGAAAGAGCGGACCGGCTGGCCCGTGATTGCGTCCCATAGTACCGCCTGGCGATCCCAGGAGCCCGTGAGCAGTTGCTTCCCTTCGGAGCTAAACGTCACGGAGGTGACCTGGGAAGTGTGTGCTTGCAACGTACTCAGCCATTTCCCCTGCACGACATCCCAGAGGACTACGTCTCCGTCGTCGTCTCCCGCAGCAGCGCGGCGACCGTCGGGACTGAACGCGAGAGAATGAATTGGATGCGGTGATACGTTGAACGCCTCGCGCTCGTTTCCTGTGGCGACCTCCCATAAGCGAGCCACGCCTACGTCTTGATCGTCGCCCTCTCTTCGCCCCTGACCTCCGGTTAGCACCCAGCGACCGTCTGGGCTAAGGGCGGCGCAGTGGACTTGCTCGGGGATTCGTATTGTTTGAACCGCGACACCGGTTGCCGCATTCCAAACGATCGCCTCGCCAAAGTACCCTTCGTCGTCGAAGCTGCCGCCCGCCGCCAGAACGAGCCGACCGTCCGCACTGAACGCAACGGATTCAATGCTCGCGGCAAGGCCCAGGAGCGTGCGAAGCTGGCTGCCTGTCGTCGCATCCCACAACACGGCGCGATGGTCGTCCGATCCGGTCACCACTTGCCGTCCACGGGGGCTGAAGGCGACCGAACTCACCGAGCCGGTATGCCCGCTTTGCACTACTAGCTTTGGGCCGACTTTCGTCGTGGGACGATCGGCGGCCGGGGTCGCCGTTTCGTCGCCGGCGTTTACGATTGCTGTTGTGCCGAGAGACAACCAGGCACAGGTCATCAGCAAGGCAAACCGAATCACAATGGCTGGTTCGTTGTGTGCATGCATCGGTCACACCTCGGCAGCGAGCATTGACGGTATGGTCTCATGGCGCTGCCGGCGCCACGCGCCACGACAGCACTTGCGTCGCATATTCGTCGAGCTGAGCCGCGCTCAGGCCGCGCGCGTCGCCCTCCTGGTAGAGAGCGCGTTGCAGGAGCTGTCCCAGCGGAGAGTTGATGCTGGCGTCGCGCTGACGGGCGGCCACTCCGCGGGCACGCTCGATCGACGGCTGCGCCAAAAAGCCGAATTCGGTTGGCGCCTTCATCGGCTCGGCCTTCACGGCAATCACCACCATGTGTTCCAAATCCGGGGCCGGGGTTACCCGCGCTCGGGGTGTAATCAAGGTGCTTTGCGAAAATCTGTTCGGCTTCAGCCGGTTGTCGGCGGCCACGCCGGAAGGCGGAAAGAACGCCGTGATTCCGAAATTGCTGTCGACAAACAGCAGGGTTACGTCGACGGACATTCGGCTGAGGTTCTCGACGCGAAAGGCGACGATCTCGCCCGGCTGCAGCGTCGGCCGCCCTCCGGCAGCGTCCACCGGCTCGCCCTCCGGATGCTCGTCGTCGTAACGCAGCAACTCGATGGCCACTTGCACCGGTGAAACGCCTCGCGCATTTTTCTGCCCCCCTGCGGCCAGCGTGAGCAGGCTGTGTGCACGAGCGATCCGCTGCAGTCGGTTCCTGAGTTCGACGGGCAACCGGTCATCGATCGCAAAGGGGCCGAAATGCGGGGGTTTTTGCAGCCCGCGCCGCAGAACGCCGGAAGCAGGAACGAGGGAAACGGTGCCGTCGGTTTGGCGCACGAGCCACTCGGCATCGGCGATGTCGTCAACGGCTTTGATCGGCGAGTTATCTTCAGCCGTGGTCTTTTCCACGATGCGCCGCAGGACCTCGAACTGCTCTACACCGAGGGGCGCTCCTTGCTCGTCGCGCGGGTCCGCCGCCACGAGCATCGGGTCGGGCTGGCAATCGACAAACACCAACTCGCATCGTGCCCCACTCGGAAGGTCGCGCGGCGCCGCGGCGTCGCCGTAGGCGCACGGTTCGACCGAGGCGTCGAGCGCGCCCAGGCGAGTGACGCGAACATGTCCCAGCGGTTGCTCGGGGTTGGGCCGGTCGGCCGATGGATACACCGCCAGCACGCTTCCAGCCGTCAAGCCGTGAAGTTCCCCTGCATTGATAGTGAAGCGGTGCGGTTCATCGATACGGAGTACAATCTGCGAGCGCCCTGGCCAGTCGCGCAGACCCAATACTTCCCGGTCGAGCTGGTCGCCCTCCATCAGCGGCGTGGGGTATGTACGGCCCCAGGCCACGTACTGGCTGTGAATGCCCTGCAACAACTCGCGGTATGTCAGCTGCATGGGCGACCGCAGCACCTGGTTCATGGCATAGGTCAGCAGACCGAAGCGTTTTGCGTCTGGACTGTTGGAGGGAAGCGCCTTCTCGTACGTGAGCTCGCCGGGCTGAGTGGCATACAGCGCGATCAGGCCGGCGGCGCCCTTTGGCAGCTCGAGCGCCGGGTCCCGATCCACACCGCGCGCCTGCGTCGCCGCTTCAAGAGCCGCGGCAGGCAGCAATTCCTCGGGCGGAATGTATCGGCGCACCTCCTGGTCGTTGCCGCGAGTCATCGTGCCGGAATGGCACGCATCGAAAATGGCCCACACGAACGCTCCCTTATTCTGGATTTTTTGCAGCCAGTCCCGCAACTCATCATCCGGAATGCTGTTGGGAATCGTTGTCGCGGTTCGGTCGTCTGCGTTGGCTTCCAGGCGTGTGACGTCGGCCGGGCAGAACACCTCGTCTTTTCCGTCGTACTCTGGATCGTCGGGGTTGTCCGGGTCATCGTCGGGTTGCTGGCTGCCATGGCCGGCCAAAAAGACGACTACCTGATCGCCTGCCTGTGCAGTGTCCGCCAGCCACTGGAACTCCCGTAGTATGTTCCGCCGAGTGGGCCTGTACGCCGCGTCGCCGACATGTTCGGCGAGCACATGCACATGCTCGGTGGGAAAGCGAAAACGGTTCACCAGAAGTTCGCGAAACAGCTCTACGTCATTGCCAGGGCCTATCAGTTGCAGGCCCGATTGCAAACTCGGGTACCGGGTGCAACCCGCGAGGAGCGCATAGCGATTGCTCGCGGACGGAGTTTCGTTCGCCCAGATATCCCGTGGGGTGGACCAAAACGCCGCGATCAGGCAGGCCATTCGCAGCAGACAGGTCCGTGCTTGGATTCGCACCATGGGGCATCTCCAATTCGAGAACGGCTCAGCGGAATTCGTCTCCAAGTGCATTCGACCTGACGGCGGCCGAGCCACGCTCGTCCTTACTCAGCGCGCCAAAGCGAACACACGATCACTGAGGGGTTGGAAGGCTCTTGTCGGAGGCGGTGAGCCGTCGTGGGCCGCCATGATTCCTGGCAGAACTCCTCTTATCAGCAAGAGCGGCGCCATCATTGTTGGAGCCGTCGTAGTGCAATGCGCCGCATCGATCGTTGGCTGCGTTATTGCTCGTCTCGGCCGGCGCGGCCACCCCCGAGTCGATCGGGGCGATAATTCGCTGCGCGCGAAATCGCACAACTAGAGGGCGAAAACGCACGCTTATTCCCGTCGCGACGCGGGGAGACCGGCGCGCCGGGCATTGGCGGAGATCTGAAAGACCCGTAGGCGCATCTAGATTATTTGCCTAATCCGCACATTCCGTCTAACCGATAAAACTTTATGGTACGCCGCTCTTCGTCGCTGCATCTTGGGATTGCCCACGACCTCGCTCCGATCAGGTCGGCCTCCCAAACAGGATCGAAACGACAATGCACCGTAATGGGCCGAGGTTAACGGCGTTATTGGCAGTTCTTTTTGCCGCGTTCGGCGTCGGATGCACGCACACCCAATTGCGCTATAACACGGTGCGCCAGTCGTTGACGGTTTCGGACATTCATCAGAAGCAGGTGCTCGACAACCTCGCCAAATTCGTCCACGACTCCCATGCAATTCCCGACTTCGCGTACGTGAGCCAGGGCGCTTCGGAAGTTCAGGACATTGGCAGTCTCAGCCTCAGTTTTCTATGGCTTTGGGCAGGAACCGGAGAAAACTCCTTGGGCGCAGGCGCGGAACGGGGGGCGACCGAGAGCTGGGTGCTGGTTCCCGTGACCGATCCCCGCCGCCTGGAACTTATGCGATGCGCCTTTCAACGCGCTGTCAGCAGTTGCTGCCAAAACGGTGAATCCACGCACTGCCCGAACTGCACGAAACGGTTTAATGAGTTCTATACCGGGCGAACTCACTCGACCGATGATCAGGGTCGGCCCGTTCTCGACGAAACGGGAGCCGTGGCCAGCGCTGTGCCGAAACCGTGGGAGGAAACCGCGCCAGGGATCGTCAACTCCGAGTGTCTCCACGCGCCATGCTGGTTCTGCGTAGGACAAAAACAGGATTTGCCTGCCAACCTCGACTGTGTTCCCTGGGGCAGCTACTGCGGCGTCTATATATGGGTTCTGCCTGGCCATGGCACGGACGAGCTAGCGAAACTCACCCTGGCGATTCTCGACTATGCGATTAACGAACCAGCTCGGGCGCCGGCCAAGGAAGTCGTCATCGAATACGACGTCGACGGCGTAAGACGCATTCCCAGAAAGATCACCGAGACATTCACGACGACTACGAACGACTATCTTAAGACGCTGCAACACGACGGCGAACAGGCTCGTGGCGTCGAGGGGGACCGCGGCACGATCTTCGTGCCCACGGCGCCGACGCCCGTTCCCGCCTCCCCGCCGCAGGGTTTCGACATCCTTCGTTTCCAGCAGCGACTTGAAACGCTATCTCCTTTCTCTCGCTGATTTCGGTTGTCGCTGATGCGACCAAGCCAGTGCGGCGCGGCGATCCTTGATCCTCGTACATCTTGGTGGGATCGATATGTGCGCCGCGTCAGTTCGGCGCCGCTTTGTCCACTTCCGCCCACCGCTTTGCAACCTGCCCGCGGAGTTCTTCCCATTGCTTCTCCGAAATGGGTTCGCCTGGGGCGCATGCCGAGACATCCATCTCCAGCAGCATCCCGAGGCGATAGGCCGCCCAGTTCCGCACCTCGATTTCGGGCCACCAACGCGCCTCGCAACCGTCGTACTGGTTCGGCGCGACAGACATGTCGCGCACCGTTTGGTCGTCCAAAAACGCGGCAAGAAATCCGGCCACGCGATGGAGGTTGGCCGGCGTGAGCGAACTACGGTCTCCAAATCGACCAATCATCTCCATGCGGACGCCGACATCCGCCTTGACTGCCGCGTTCCGAAGGGCGGCCCACACCGCGGGCCGATCGGTCTTCAGGCACAGCCGTGCGAGATCCACTTGCGGGCAATAGGCGAATTGGCCTTCGGTCCCGACAGGAAATTTCGCGAGACTTTCCAGCAGCAAAGCCTCGAATCGCGGCGTATCGATCCCAGACAACATCTCCAAAGCTTCGACTTCACGCGCGAGGTTCTTGTGGCCGACGCCTGCGGCAAGCGTATCGGACTTGACCGTCGGATCAAGATCAGCATGAACGAGCGCTAACCCGATGCTCCAAGTGGGCATCTCGGGGCGCTCGGCGAGCATCCGTCGGTAAACATCGGGCAGTCGTTGCGGATAGGCCGCAGCCAACCGGGAAATGATCGCGTCGTAGGGCCGGGACGCCTGCGGCGCACGGGGTATGGCGGCTTGGAGGAGATAGTCCTCTTCATTCTGAGTTTGAACGCGTTCCCACCAGGCGAGAACCGGCTCGGTCAGAAGAAATCGCCCGTCGCTGGTCCGCTTCCACTGGAGTCCCTCGTCGCCGGCAAATTCCTGGACCAGTCCGCCGACAATTTGCCCCACGCTGAGAATGTAATGCGGCGAACCGTCCCAAGGACGATTCAGGCAACGTGTCAGCCGGCGATCCTGTAGGTGCTGCAACAGAACGGGCATCGCTTCCCAACCCAGTCGGGCCAGCGCAGCGACCGAAGGAGGGTCCTCAAGGGCCGGTCGGCTTCCGAAATAAAGCGATTGGTCGTCCACCAAATCATCCACAAGTCGTTCAGCACTTCCGAGAGCCGCACAACGGGGCTGCAACGCAGCCTGGAGTGCGTCGAGCAACTCCAACCGCGCTGCGGTTCGCAGCGCAGGCTCCCTGCGGATCAGTTCGGTCATGCGGCGGTGAGCCGCGGCCCGGTCGGTTCCTGCTTCGACCAATTGGTTTCCCCAATGGGTCCAGGCGACGTAGCGCAACGCGACCAGCGGCGACAAGCCGTGGGGCTGATGAAATGGGGACGCAGAATGACCATAGGATCGCGTCTGGCTGAGACGAAGCAGCAGTTCGGCCATGTCCTTGAAACCGCGGCGGTAGCACTGCACGGCCAAAGGCAACGCGGCGTTGATTTCGAACGTCCCATCCTTGTTCCCCTCGACAACGGAGTGCGGTAGTTTCTCGACCGAGTTGATGCGAATCAAGTCGGTTGCACGCACAATTGCCAGATCGAACCATTCTGTTCCCACCAGCAACTTGCTTGACTTATCCTCGTCGTTTGCAATGAGGAATCCGAGAAGATACCGCGGCTGATTGAGCGGAATCGGTCGCCCTTCGTTGTCGTAGATATCGTCGACAACCTCCATGTCATGGAACATGGCCACAAGCGGCGCATTCTCGGGCGGCGCCGGCAACCCCAGCGCAAGGTACTCGTGGACCAGTTCATCCCAGTTGACTCCGTTTGCCGTCGCCGGCTCGTCAGCGCGAACCGGAACGACCGGCGATACGGTCAACACCAAGAGCGTGATAGGCACTGCGTAACGAGCAAATCGACCAATTGCTATCGTGGCCATGGCTCCACCTCTCTACATCCGCTGTTTCACTTGGCGCAATAAGGACTCCTGTATTTTGGTAGGCTCAGGGGTCGTCAATCTGGACATGGATGGATGGCGGCGGATCAAGCGACTCAAGGATTGACATCCATTTGGAATCGAATGTGGTAGGGTCTTGCGGGGCAGGGGCAAACGAAACCAATACCGCGCGTTGTCCATGCCGATGGTAAATGCACGGCGGCGATTCGTCCCATAAGACGGTTGCAACTTCGCCCAACAGCGCCACATAGCCCTCCGGGGTGATCAGCGGCAGACGCCGCAATTGCTCCACCGGGAGAACATCATCGCGATCTGCGGCGACCGTCAGTGTCACGCGCCGCCCGCCCTCCAGAACGACGCTACCCAACGGCCGTCCATCCACGAAGGGATGCACGACCTCGGCGACTTCCTGAGGCGGGATGCCAAAACGTTTGCATCGCTCCGCGTCCACCTCCCATCGTATGGATGTAGCGACCGCAGGCTCAATCTGAACGTTGGCTTGCTCCCACGCCGCCTCCAACCGTTCCTTGAGCGTATCCGCCATTTCATACAGACTCACGAAATCCTGCCCGGTGATTGTCACCGTGGTTCGGCTCGGCTTGCCAAACAACGCCGGTAGCGCCGCCGCGACGGTCCCTTCGTCGCCCACTAGCTCTCGCGCCTCCTTCATGATTTGCTCGCGCCGATGGCGATGGTGCGGTTCGAGCCCCAGGAAGAATACATCATTCGCGCCTTGGGGCTGTACCAACGCGTCTTGCAATGGATCGCACCGCCATACCGAATTGACTCCCCAGATGCGTGCAAGATCCGCCGCTAGCGCTGCGATATCTTGCGGCTCGTCGTCTTTCACGTCCGCGATCTGTGGCGGCGTCACCTTCAGATCAAACGAAGTGAATACGTGCGACGCAAGGCTCATATGGTCGGGCAATTGGTAGCGAAGTTCGTCCAGGACCGCGGCCACGGCGCGAAAGACTGCTGCCGGGTCCTTGGTGGCGGGCGTCCTGATTTCTAGAATCATCGCAACCGGAGGCAAAGATTCTTCCTGCGATGTTTCAGCCAACCACAAACCCGGCTCCGATCCAGCCGATTGGCGTACACCGACTGCTGCGACATCGCGAAGGTAAACTGGGGCGCCGTTTCGCTGGGCGACCACGGCTGCTCCAAGATCTTCCAGCCGTACTGGGTCGTCGCGATGAGCCGCGACGATCCCTCGGAGGACTTCCAAAAATTCCTGCATGCCAATGCCCTGGACGGCGAGTTTGTCCGCTGCGGGAACCACTTCCACCCGTTCCCGGAAATCGCCTAACATTTGCACTTGCGCCACGCCAGGGACTGCCCGCACTCGGTCGAATAGGACGTTTTCCGCGAATGTCGCAAGCTCGCTAGCGAGTTCCTGGCGAGGCCGATTGGATTTCGCGTATAAGGCGACCAACAGAATCGCCTCTTGGTCGAATGCGGGGGCATACGAGATCCCGAGGTTGTCCCGCAGCTTGCCGCGGATCGCGGCGAGGCGAAGTTCCGCTGCGGCGGAAACCTCGCCAAGATCCCACTTTGCCGGCACATCCACCGACACCACCGACTCGCCCGGACGTGTGACGGAGCGGTTCGCCGGCGCATTCGCCAACTTGTCCAGGGCGGCCGTCAGCGGTTTCGTTACGGCCGACTCGGTTTCCTCCAGTGAGAGGCCCGGGAGGGTCGCACGCACTTCGAGCGTGTGATGGCGGGGCCAAAGCTGAAGAGTCTCCAGCGCTTGCCCCAGCACAGGCTCCCAGCGAGTGAACGACTCGGTGGGCGCCGAGAACCTCACTTTGATGAATCCGTCCCGGTGGGGCAGGACATAATACTTGTACCGAACAGGAATTGTTTTCATGTCCAGCGAATCCGGCGGAAAGAACTCGATCGTGTCTCGCGTGAACGACTGCGCCACTCGACCGTCGATCATCACTTCACTCACCGCCGATGTTTTTTCCTCCCGCGGCGCGACCAGGCTGGGCCGAAATTGCCGATCGAGATAGCCCTTGAGTCCTCCTTTGAAGACCGTGTTATCAGGAGCGAAATAGTCGATGGACAGAACCGGGGGAACGCCGATCATTTCGTCGGGTCCATAGACGTAAAAACCATGGCAGTGAACCCGTGCATCCTCACGCTCATCGCGGATACTACTCCAGCCTCGGGGAATTTGGCAGCGAAAATAGCCCTCGTGGCTCGTAACGAGTTGGTACTCCACGGTCGCCCCCGGCTGCCTGGCGCCGCTGGAAAACGCCGCCGCCGCGAAGAGACACGTCATCGCCACCGCAATCAGTTGGCGTTTTTTTGTCAACATGCTCCAGCCTCCGGAGTCGATCGGTTCGTATGTCGCCAACGGTTTTCTTCGTCGTGGTTCAACGATAGATGTGGTTCCAGTCGCGCTCGCACATGTGTGCGCCGTCATGCCCGGCGTTCCAGCGACAATGGGGTCCCCGTGGATAACAATAGGGGCATGGGGTGTAGCAGGTTCCCGCCTTCTCCGTTGACTCAAGGCGCGTGTCAGCAGGAACGGTCGCTGCGCCCGTCCAAATCACGGCCAGGCTCAACGACACCGCCGCCGCAAACACGAGTAACATTGTTTTCCAGAACATGGCGAACCTCCTTTCTTTGGACGTCATTTCATGAGGTCTGCACGTTAGGGAAGTTTCCGTTGGACAGCCCAGGCGATGCCGGCGAAGCGACCTGGCGGGGCGCCTGCGTCGGGCTTGGGAAGGTCTCGGAAACCGTGGATCGCATGGAATACAAAACGCCGGTCCCCAAACTGGATGACTACATCAATCCCATCCGCAACCGTCATGGGAGTGACCTCCTTGGGGAGGCCAAGCAGATCGTAACGCACCAATTCCTCCGCCAATTCGGCCAACTGGGATTTGGTAAACCGCCCCGTCGTGACCATCGGCTTCCCGTTCTGCGGAATCCGGAGCAGCCATTCTCCGGAGCGCTCCACCTCGCATTTCCACCCTGTTCCAGCACCGAAGAATCCTCCCGTATCCTTGAGGACAAGCCGCTGCTGAAGTTGGCCGTCAGGAGTCACATAGTCATCCGTGTTCGAGTGCGACGTTGATGTTCCCTCAACCCGATCCGACGGAGCGGACGCCAGAGGTTCTCCCGTCGCGGATTCTTCGGGGCTAACCCGTTCGAAGGAGACCTCCCCATCAGCACGTTCGACCATCGCGATTTCCGCGGGAGTCGTGATGACCCACAACACGAATCCTTGCGGTTCATGCAATGTCCATCGCACGCAAAGTTCGTCTCGGTCTTGTGCGCGACGTGTCGCGACTTCGAGGATATGGACTTTGTATCCCGACGACCGCTGACTGCCCGGGGCGACATAAGCCAGCATGTATCGTCCAAAGTCGATGCGAGGCCGGCCGAATTCACGATCAATGTTCTCGGCCAGGTTAACGCCCACCGCTCGCACCAACTCTGTTTTCGTGCGAATCAGGCGAAAGTCCGCGGGTACGCCCCATTCGCTGGGGCCCTGAAGCTGCTTCCGCGCAAGGATTTTTAAGGGCCCCATCGGCTCCTCGGCGCAGACAGTCTGGCCAACTCCCATAACCGCCACAGCCACTACCAGGGCCCAGGCCCATCGTCCCACAAATGCCACAACCATTATTCCGACCTCCACAAAGTACCGGTTTGGTTTCGTCGGCGTACCTTGAGAACAGGCAAACCTCATTCCGAGGGTGTAGGCGCCGGAGATAACAGAAGCGAATTCATTCGTTCCCATTCGTAGATGGTGGAAGCAAGCTCGCGCCGCCCGTGATTTTTATTCGTCTTCTCGCGATGTAGCGGCGAAACGAAGCGTTGGGCGGATGCTTGCTCAGGGAAATAATCTGCGAGACGGTTGCCAAACGCCGCTTTCCTGTGCAGCATCGCGCGGCAACTGTGACGATTTCGCACGCTTTTGAAGCGAAGCAACCCGAAAGGGTCTGATGGTTGTACGCGAAATTTCCGGTCTCGCATTTGCTCCAACGACCCTCTCAGGTCGCAAGCAAACTCGGGGGAAAGGACGTGGACGATGAACGATTTACGAACGCTCTCGCTGACCTGCGTGATGCTTCTCCTCGGTTGCGACAGCATTAATGAGCCCGATCAGGTTGAGCTGTTTGTGCCCGTGGATGTTCTCGAGTGGCGCACGGAAGGGGGCGGTAATCTTTACTTTGACGTGCGGCGGAACACGCAGGGCGACTTTACGATTGACGTCATTCAACAGGGCTTCCGGCCTGTCGGCGTCACCGTGACCCTGACGCGAGAAGCTTCGCTCCCCGTGTACGATCTGGTGGAGCAGGTGTTCCAAGGAAAGATCAATATTGCGGGCCTGGAGTCGCCAGAGTACCTGCCGACCGGCACCTGGACTCATGTCTATCTCGTCGATCGAGCCAACCAACGCCACAAAGTCACTAGTTCTCACCTGCGCGGCGAGTTGCGAGCCTTGCGTTATTGGGTTGAAGATCAAATTTCAGCGTCGTCGTCAACGAACTTTTCGAACGCTCCCGAGCCGACGAACTGAAACTCCTGCAAACGATGGAGCCGCGCCATGTCATTCCTAAACATCCTCAAAAGCGTCTTTCGACCATCGTACTGCCCTCGCTGCGGCGCCTATTACTCCCGCAATGCGCAAGGGCGATGCACGATGTGCGGCGCGTACTTTCCTCAACCGCCTGATGCGGATCCAACCTCAACCGCCCGGCGACGAGCCAAGGATTGGTGGCTGGTTAACCGGGATCGCAGAACGGCGGCCTGCGACCGATGCAGCCAAGACATCGGATTCGGAGAAGGCTACCTGGTGACTCCTGGAATGTTCGGAGGCTCGGATCTCTATTGCGAAGCATGTTGGCGCTCCTCTCTGGGACAAACGCCTGTCGAGGACATTCCAGACCACAACGGATTGAACGCGTAATCCCTACCCAGAATCATCCACATTCGAAGCTTATGCAGAGCGCCTCGCGTACGTTTGGGCACGCCTTTACCGCAAATAGTTACCTGGAGTCACAACGCATGAGAAAATTTTACGTGTTGTTACTATCCCTCTTTGTCCTAGAAACATTGTCGGCTCAGGAGCCTGCGGCCACTCCCGATCCAATCGCCGCGATGGAGTAAATTGCGGACCTGGCGCTCGTTCCGCCGGTGCTGAACACGTCGCTGCTGCCGGAGTACGACTACGAGAAGGTCGATTACGGCATGACCATCGGCATCGCACGGACTCCCGGGGCCGGCTTTGGGCCTGTTGGGTGGCGGGAGGCGACAGCCCCGAGACGTTCTTCGTGCTAGCGACCAGCGACGACGGAGAATCCTGGTCCAAGCCGTGTCTGGTGCGCGGGGCCAACGTCTTCGTCTCGACCGACCAGGGAGCAACTTGGGAGCGGCGCGGCTGCGTGCAGTTCCCCAACCCCGATTGGCACGAGCACATGGTCGTCGAGCGAAGGACGGGTCCCTTTGGATGCTCGCCCGCACCGCCCCAGGCGTGATGCAGAGCGTCTCGTCGGACGGCGGCAAGACCTGGTCCGAACCGTCCTCCCCGACCATCAAGCATCCGGTTGCTCGCTTTCACGTCCGGGGTTTAGCGTCCGGCCGCGTCCTGTTGGTCAAGCATGGCGAAGTGATCGACTCCCATGAAGGGCGCAGCAAGCTCACCGCCTGGCTCGCGGAGGACGAAGGCCAAACGTGGCGGGGCGGCCTTATGCTCGACGAGCGTAAAGGGATTTCATGCCCGGACGTCTTTCAGGCGACCGACGGCGAGGTCCTGTTGGCGCGGTTCACCGAGGAGGATATTCTCGCCCATAAGCTCGTGGGAGCCAAATCGAAATTGCAAATGCTGATCAGCCGGCCGCTGGCCAGTCGAGCGGCAAGTTTGAAGTGAAGGGAGACCGGTATGCCAGTTCATTTACCCGCCCCAAACCGACGCCAATTTTTGTTGACGGCAGGCGCCGGGTTAGCCGCTTGTTCGTTCGACGCTTATGGCGGCGAAGGGGACGGTGACCTGATCTACCTGTTGAACGACACGCACATCGGCGAGAAGCATCCGCCGGATTCGCCCGTGCCGAGCCACCTCCGAATGGCCGTAAACGAGCTGCGGGGGTTGAAACACAAGCCGGCGTGCGTGCTGATAAACGGCGACTTGGCGCTCAAGGACGGCCAGCCGGGCGACTATCGTCACTTCGCCCAACTTCTTGCTCCGCTGCCAGACGTCGGCGTCGATGTGCATCTGACCCTCGGGAATCATGACAATCGCGAGGCGTTCTACCATGTGCTTCACGACCAGCGGCCCCAGGCCCCGCCCGTCGAGTCTCGCCACATCTCGCTGATCGAAACACGGCATGCCAACTTCTTTCTGCTGGACTCGCTGCAGGAAACGATGGTCACTCCGGGCGCGGTGGGCGAGAAGCAGCGATCCTGGCTGGCGAAGACCCTGGACGCCCACGCGGACAAACCGGCGATCATCGTCGCCCACCACAATCCGCGTCTGGGAGGCGATCCGCTTCACTTTCCCGGCGGCCTGACCGACTCCCGCGAGCTTTGGGCGGTTCTCGCGTCGCGTCGGCACGTGAAGGCGTACATCCACGGACACATTCATGACCGCAGCCTCGCGGAGCACCAAGGGATTCACATCATCAATACGCCGGCGACTTCCTACGTTGCGGATCTGAAGCAATCGACGACCGGCTGGACCACCGCGCGGCTGACGCCGGGCGGCGTCACGCTCACCACGCACACGACCGACCCGCGGCATCCTTGGAACGGGGAATCGCAAACGCTTCGTTGGCGTGAAGGGTGACGGCCGACCCATGAGGCACGTGCTGCACTTCGACTTGCTGAACATCGACCATGTCTACCAAGTCGAGCATTTCGTCCAGCCCGGCGAAACTTTGGCCTGTGCGGCGCACCAGCCGTTTGCCGGCGACACGTTCATCGGACTTTTTCTCGCCGAGCTACCGAGCAGTAACTCGGTGGGCGGTGCGCTCGCAAGCGGTAGCCACGCCGGCAGCCATGGCGGTGACGCGACGAGGTGCGGCCGACTCGATACTGACCCGTGCAGAGCTTGCGCACGGCTGAAACGCAGGCGGACGTTCGACCCATCGAAGGCGGCCGCGGCTGTTCGATCTCCAGGCGATGGAATCTTATGACGCCCGGTAGTATTCTGGCCGGGATGAACGACGTCGCGCAGATTCTGTGTCGCATCGAACGGGGCGATCCAAGTATGGCGGAACAGTTGCTCCCGCTGGTGTAAGAAGAATTACGCCAACTCGCGGCATCCCGATTGGCGCAGGAAAAGCCGGACAGACATTGCAAGCGACGGCGCTGGTCCACGAAGCCTATCCGAGGCATAGTGTGCCCTGTTGTGCGCCGTTTTCCCGGTTTGACAACGTACTGATCCTACGGCAGTTCGGGCGGGGTGATCATTGGTGGCTCTCCCGTCAGCGACTCCAGAAAGGTCACAAGATCCGAGATTTCGGAAAAGCTTTGGCCGAACAGGGGCTGAATATCCAGCGGTAGGCCGTCAGAGGTGGTGGTCGGCACGCCTCGATAATAGAAGGCGACAACATCGCCGAGCGTCTGCATCGAGCCGTCGTGCATGTAAGGACCGGTCTGAGCGACGTTCCGCAAGGACGGCGTGCGGAACTTGCCCGTGTCTTCTTTCTTGCTGGTGGTAGCCGCAAGACCTGCATCTCCGAAGGATGCGCCCAACCGATAGAACTTTCCGTCGCTGAGCAGCGGCCCACGATGGCACCGCACACAGTCGGCGTCGCCCGTGAACAATTCCAAACCCCGTTTGGCGGAGTACGACAGCGCCTTCTCGTCACCCCCTAAGTAGCGGTCGAATGGCGATGGGCCGGTCACAAGGGTCCGCTGAAAGGCGGCCAATGCCTTGGCGATCCCATCCCGAGTGGCCTCTGTGCCGAAGACCTTTTGGAATTGATCCACATAACCTGGAACCGCGTTTAGCTCCTTCTCCAATTCGTCGAGGTTTTGGTTCATCTCGTCCGGCGACTGGATCGGCCCCAGCACTTGCTCTTCGAGGCTTTTGGCTCGACCGTCCCAAAAGAGCTTGTCAAAATATCCGACGTTGAGCAGCGTCGGCGTGTTGCGGGTGAGTTCCTTGCCGCCGACTCCTTTTGGCTTGGCAAGCCCGTCCGTGAACGCTTTGTCCGGCAGGTGGCAAGTAGCGCAATTTATGGTGTTGTTGCCCGAGAGCCGAGGGTCGAAGAACAACTGCTTTCCCAGCAGCACCTTCTCCGGCGTGGTAGGATTGTCTTTCGGCGCAGCAACCACGTTCGGCAGAGGAACTAGCGGCTTTTGCCTCCGTCCCTTCGGTTCCGCTGTGCTCACATTGGAGGCACAAACGATAGACAGAACCAAAAGCGGCGAAGCGGCGATGAGCCACGATCTTGCATGGGATGCCCGACAGGATCGGCAGGTTGTCTTCCAGTACATCAGGGTGAGGTCCAAAGGCCGCATGGTGCGATCTCAGCAATTACTTCTGATCCAGAACGTCTCCCGGCGGAGTTTGCTCGGGAGCCGCCGCAACAAGCCGGTTAAAGTCGATCAGCGATTCGGCCGGATGATCAGGGATCTTCACGTTGAGGTAAGGCTTTTCAGCCGCCTTGTGGCATGAGTTGCAGCCGATGAGCGTAAACTAATACGCTTCAATGAATCTTTCTCGATCCTGCGCCTTGGCGGTTTTCTCCAACTACTTCAAAGGGCTATTCTCCACCGCCTGAAGAATATCTGCCAGCTTGATCTCTTGGACTTGGTTGTCCTTCCGAACCGGAATGGTTCGCACAGCCCAGCGCAAATGTGAGCGAGTTTCGGTGAAGTAGAACTCGGCCAAGGGGCAGTTCTCTCGTTGGGCGGCGAACCACAGGTCAGGTTATCGAAATGATAGGACATGTCGATCATGGCGTGAGCCTGCCCCGGCAACTTGTCGGCGAGGCGCACGGGCCAGGATCTTCGCGAAGGCGCGTGCACCGCCAGCACCGCGCCCACCCAGGCATGAAAGCAGCACGATCTTTTCACGTTACCGTCGTCCTCACCCCAGAAGATCTTTAGCCGGGTGTTCACGCGCTCCACGGATGTGCGTCCCTTGTACCGTTGCTCGAACTTCTTGGTGGCCCGCGGCACGCGGACCGCCTTGCCATACGTCTTGCCGGCATTGCAGAATTCCGGCATGGGACAGGGCCAGCCTTCGTACTTGCGGATGGAGTTGCGTTTGGCTGCGACTTGCCCGAGGCTAACAACCATCGGGCGCATGCCGTCTTGACCTCTTACTGGGGCGCCTCCCCATCACGCAAGCGCTCGCCGTTCTCGGTTGTAAGCGGAGTGAACCGCCCTTTTTTATCCTTCGTGAGCCATCCCTTCTTTGATGTGGAAAAAAATAGCCTTTGTTGCGGGAACCTTTGGACCGTCCCCTTCGGCTTTATTCCTTGTTATAATTTCCCTCACACCTCAATCCCGGCGAACCAATTTAGTGCCGACTCCCAGGTGAAAGTCAGGTTAACGCGGAAAAACGCTGGGGCAGTAGGTGTGCGGGGCCGTAGCTCAACGGTTAGAGCAGCAGACTCATAATCTGTTGGTTCTGGGTTCGAATCCCGGCGGCCCTATTGGATTGTCGAGGCGGGGGGTGGTTATGGGGGCTTGGGGAGGCAAGCCCCCGTGTGTCGATAGGTTGCGGGCGTATTGACGGCTATTCTTGGGGATTGGTGAGCCGCCCTAGAAACAGCACCGCTTGGGTGCGATTGTCTCTTAAGAAGAATAGGAAGGGGCGATCGGCGCGGAAAACCACAGGTTCTTGGACGATGGGGGCCGCGGTAACGCGGATGGTCACGGCGGTCGCCGCGGCCGCTTCGGTTCCTTCTTCGTTGACGTCCACGAAAGCCTTATGAATGACTTCGGAGATCATCAGATCTTCGGCCGTTGAGATGCCCGAGAAATCGGCTTGCGGGGAGAAGGGCAGCGTCAGGCCGAGCGATTGGAGCACTTCGGACAAGTAGAACCGCGACGTGAGTTTGAACTTGGGCAGCGATACTTGTACCTGCCGTTGGCGTAGGTCGGACGTCCATTGCTGAACCTTCTCCGCCGTCAGTTGAGACTCCAACCGGGCTAATCCGTCAACCTGCTTTGGCAACAAGATCACCATCGACAAGTCCCCGCCCGCGTATGGCAGTTCGAGTATTTGCAAGTCGTCCTTGGCGGCGTAGAGGAAGTCATCGGTCTGGTGCATCAGGGGCGTCATGATTCGGCGATCCGACGAAAGATGGAAGGCCGCATCCTTGGTGGCGTCTTTGGTGAATTCCTTGGCCCACGCTCCTTTGAAATAAATGGCGTTGGTTAGCACCAGGCGCGTCATCGCGTCAAGATCTCCCGAGGCGATTAGATCTTCAATCTTGCCTTGCGTTTGCTCCTCGACCCAGGCATTGATGGCAAGACGGGCTTGTTCCGTTTGCCGGGCGAAGTCCACCGGCGCCAGTTCGGCCCCATACCGATCGCGCGTGAGCGTAAGAAACTCGGGCTGGAACGGGTAGCCTTTTTGCGCCCACAACCGATTCGCCATGTTCAGACGGTAGCCTGGCTGCTGGCTGTTGAGAATTTCCGTTAAGGTCCCGTAACCAGCGTGCAACTTCGCTTTGGGCAAATTGAAGTGCAGCACGCGCGCCATTTGCTTTTCGGTTTCGCCAACGGCGCCGGCGTAGGTCATTGCCAATGCGGCGGAGATGCTGGCCGGCGATAGAAACAAGTCGCCCTCTTGCTCGCGTAGGCGATTGTACAAATCAAAGGCAAAGCGGTTACTTTCTTGAGCGACGGCGCGCGCCTTGTCCGTGATTAGCACGGGCTTGGTCCCTTCCATTTTTTTCAAGGCGCTAGTCGAAACGTACGCGTTAGTCTCGGTCTCGGTCCGTACCTGCGAATAACTTCCTGATTCGCGCAATACTTGAACCTTGGTTCCAGCAGGAAACTTGCCATCGGGTGGACGCCCTTGTTGCGGGCCCGTTGTGTAATAAACGGTTTCCGCGGTAATGACGTGTGTGAACGCTGCTTGTGGTTCGTTTGTACTTTGTTTTGGTTCGGCCCCGCAGATCGGTTTGGACAGCCCCGGCCCGGTGCAGAGGGACAGCAGCAGCAGCACCAAACTCACTCGGTAATTGCCTTGGAACATTTCTCGGTCCTCCCTGGGTATGCGGCGACGTGGCATTCCCGGAATTTTACCACGCGACGCCCCGCGAATCACGCTTCCGAGATAGCCTGGATATACCGCTCCGCAGATGTGAGCACCGACGCTTTCGCCTCTTGCGACACCACCTTTCCCCAGAAGGCCCCGTAGATGCGGTCGAAGTCCCACGGCTCAATCGCCGCGACGATTTGGCGGATCGTAGACGCGGGAAGGGGGACGAAGTTGGGATACGAGTACATAAAGCTGACCCAGCGGCGATCGGCGACGACCTGCAAAATATCGCCGCTGAGGAGCGCGCCTCGGCCTTGGGCGCCGTCCCGCCAGTGCAGCACGGCGCCGCCTTCGAAGTGCCCTCCGCACCGAATCAAGGTCAAGCCTTCGGCCAGCACCTGGGTTTCTCCTTCCCAGAATTGAATGCATGGGGCAGGCCGCATCACCCATTGCCGGTCGGCGGAATGAAGGAAGATCGGAGCGTCGAAGGCCCGGCTCCACTCGATCATGCTGGCATAGTAGTGCGGATGAGAAATCGCAATGGCGGCCACTCCGCCGATCCCTTGCACCAAGTCGACCAACGCCTCATCGAACCGCGGAACGCAATCCCACAACACATTGCCCCAAGGAGAACGCACCAGCAACGCTCGCTGGCCGATGGCGAACGACGGCTCCATGCCGATACCGATCAGTCCCGGTTCCTCCCACTGCACCGTGTTGCGGTGTGTACGGCGCAGATCTTCCAAAGTAGTCCACTGCTGGCCCGCCGCGCCTACATACTGCCGCTCGTCCTGACAAATCGCGCACTCGGTCGGCGGATGGTCGCTTTGGGCGTACTGCGTCCCACACGTGATGCAAAGAAAATAGGCCATGGGTCTCCCGGCCAGGAGTTGATCGTGATGGAGCATCCATCGACGATTATACCGGTCCTCGGTCCGCCATGATTGTGGGTCGCGCAGCCCGATGGGGCGGGCAAGTGTGCGTCATGGCTGAGGTTGGAACAACCGCTTGGCGGCCTGTCGCCAAACCAGTCCCGCGGCAATCATCGCTAGCCCAACCAGCCACACGCGCGGCTCGACCCAGAAGGCGAGGAAGACGCACGCGATTAGGCCGGCCCACGGAACGAACCGGGGATACAGCCGTTCCTGTTCCGTCAAACGCAGGGCCGCCAGGTTGGTCAGAGCGTAATAGATCAGGACCGTAAAGGCGCTAAACGACCAAGTGGTCTTCACGTCGCCGATCCACACCAGTCCCCCAATCACGGCGCCGACCAGCACCACGGCGGGCAAGGGCGTTGAACTGGAAGGGGCGAGCTTGGCCAGCGGTGGTGGAAGGTCGCCACGCCGCGCCATTGCCAACACCACCCGCGATAACCCCAAGATCAAGTTCAGCAACACGCCCAGCATCGCCGTGACGGCGCCAATCGCCACGACGACTCCGACTCCCGGAACGGCGAACTGCCGCGCCGCCGTTTCCAGCGGTGCGGCTTGTTGCTCGGTGGCCTCCGCCAGGCCCGCCGCGCCGACCGTCGCGATACCGACCAACCCGACCGAGAGGTAGAGCGTCATCGAGGCCAGCAGCGTGACGATGATGGCCCGCGGAATATTACGGTACGGGTCATGGATTTCCTCGCCCAGCGTGGCGATACGTCCATAACCAGTGTAAGCGACAAACATCAGGGCGCAGGCTTCTAGAAAACCCGCCAGCGGAGAAGAGCGTGACCACACCGGCGCGAAAAAGGGCGTCAAATTGCCAACGCCCATTTCTGAAACGCGAAAGAGTCCCGCTGCAAGGAAGCTCAAGAGCGAGACGAGGGTTACCGAGACGATCAGGATATTCGCCCAACTACTGCGCCGGATGCCGCTCAGCACCAACCCGGTCAGGACCACGACGGCGCCTAGCGCCAGGGGAACCAACCACGGGGACTCGCTTCGCCCCCAGGCGTACAGTGCGTAACCGGCGAAGCCCAGCGCCGCCGTCGCCGCTGAAGCACACTTGGCGCACAGGAACATCCACCCCGCGGTAAAGCCGAGCGTGGGACTCAGCCAACGGTAGCCGTATTCGTACGTGCCCCCGCTCAAGGGATGATTTGCGGCAAGTTGGGCGCTGCTCAACCCATTGCACGCGGCGACGACCGCGGCGACGGCGATAGCCAACAGCACCGCAGGCCCGGCGGCGTCCGCGGCAATCCCGATGCTGACGAAGATGCCCGTGCCGACGATCGAGCCAAGGCCCATCATCGTCGCCCCGAACACGCCGACCTCGCGCTTGAGCGATGACGGCGGTTGATTGGATTTCGAGTTCTCGTCCGGCAAACTTTCGATCCTGCAAGATCACCAATGGCTTGGGCTTGAGCGATGTTGCTTGTTGTTGGGGCGCCCCAGTTCATGGTGGTGAGGGGAGCCGCAATCACGGTTGGCGACACACCCTCGGGCAACGGTTCATGGTATATGATCGTAAGCGTTCACGGTCGTCCCGCCAAGCAAGCTCAACTTTTCATCGTCGCCAAACCAGATATGGAATTCGATCGTATTCTCCCCAACTTGTACATTGGGTATTGCCCGAAGACCGTTGAGGAGATCGAACGGTTGCGGCAGCGGGGCGTCACCGCGGTGCTCAACTTGCAGTCCGATCAGGACTTTGCCATGCACGCCCTGGATTGGCCGGCACTCCACGCTCGGTATCTTGCCTTGGGCGTCGAGGTTCGCCGGGTTCCGATCCGTGACTACGACCACCATAACCTGGGCGGAAACCTGGCGAAAGCGGCAACCGCTTTAGGGGAGTTGCTCGATGGCGGACATACCGTGTTCGTTCATTGCAATGCGGGCGTGAATCGCAGTCCGAGCGTGGTGATCGCCTACCTGCATTGGGTACAGGGGTGGGATTTAGAGGAAGCGGCCCGGCACGTCCAAAACCTCCATTGTTGCGCCCCGGTCATGGACGCGATTCGGCGCGCCACGAACGATCGAATGCGTGAAAGTTGATCTCACGATCTTTTGCGCTGGCTGGCTTTCCTTGGCATGTACGGCGACGCATAATCGGAAACGTTGGCTCCATCTCGGCTGTGGTTGACGTCGGCCCGATTGGCGGGGCGAACATCGCAGCCTCCTTGGGAAACTTGAAAATGACTTGGCGAATCCTCCGGATTGCGATGGTTTGCACGGCGCTGGCCGCCCCCGCGTGTGGGCAGGAAATTGTGGTCGAGGAGGGCCTGACCTACGGCCAGGGAGGCGAAACCGACTTGAAGCTTGATCTCGTTCGGCCCGAGGAGGGCGAAGGCCCTTTTCCGGCGATTGTGTTCGTTCACGGCGGCGGATGGTTGGGTGGCAACCGGACAGCGCACCGTGGGCATGCCGAGGAAGCAGCCCGGCGCGGATACGTGGCGGTTACCGTCAGCTACCGGCTTATGAAGTTTGATGAGAAGAACAAAGAGACCGCCACGGCTGAACCCATCTTTCCGGCCCAGGTCCACGACGTAAAGACCGCAGTTCGCTGGCTGCGGGCCAACGCCCAGAAGTATAACGTCGATCCGAACCGCATCGGCGCGGGAGGCATGTCGGCGGGCGGCCACCTGTCGCTCATGCTGGGGCTGACCGATTCCGACGATGGATTGGAAGGCGTAGGCGGTCACGCCGATCAGTCGAGCCGCGTCCAAGCCGTTGTGAACGTGTTCGGACCGACGGAAATGGCCTCGGGTTATCCGAAAAGTTCCGTCCAGTGGATCTTCCGGCTCTTCTTGGGTGGCACACCCGAAGAAGCCGCCGAGCGCTACAAGGCCGCCAGCCCCGTCACCTACGTCACTTCGGACGATCCGCCCGTGCTCACGCTGCATGGCGACAAGGACGCTTTGGTGAACATTGGCCAGGCCAAAGTCCTCGATGAAAAGATGAAAGCCGCCGGCGCTCCGCACACGCTGGTGATTCTGGAAGGCCAAGGCCACGGCTTCCAGGGCGAGCACCAGAAAAAGGCCATGGACGCGATGTGGACCTTCTTCGATAAACACTTGAAGAAGTAGACTCGCGCCTTTCCGTGGAACAGGCATCTTGCCTACCATTTCCCATTCCGTTTTGGCAGGCTGGAAGCCTGCCCCACGATGGGTTGCTGCGATGAAAGTAGATGTTAAATGCTCGCCGTTGCCGATGCTTGCGTTGATCGCGGCGCATGCGATCGTCGGGAGCTTCGCCGCGCTGGCCTCGGATCACAATCCAACGGCGGCGTCAGCATTCTTTTTCGCCCTGATGATGTGCCAGACAAGCCTCTTAGGAATATGGGGAGGGGTAGGCTTGACGCCTGGTGTTCTGCGGCTGATCGGCCTGGTGGTGGGAAGCGGCCTGCTAGGGACGGTGTTGGGTCTGGGCCTGGGCCGGATCGCCATCGGTATTTACTTTCTCGTGTATATTGTCATGTCGCTGGTGGCGGGCGCCGCGTGGCTGGTGCGTTTGACTAAGGCTCGCCTGGTGCGTCTGGGGAGCGACAGCCTGCCGGCCCGTGAAGGTTTGCAATTTACCATCCAGCACCTGCTGTTGCTCACCTTGGTCGTGGCCTGCCTGCTGACGATCGGCAAACTCCTGGCGCCGCGGCTCTGGGGCTTGGATCTGGTGGCCGCCGTTGCCGTGCTGGGAGCGTGCTTTGTCGCGGTCGCTTTGGCGTCGCTGTGGGCGATGTTGGGCTTGGGGCGACCCTTCGTGCGTAGCCTGGTCGTGTTTCCGCTCGCGGCGGGCGCGGGCTGGATCGGGGAAATCGTCATCCGCGACGATAACTTCCCATTCTGGATCGCCGTGACGTTGACGCAGGCGGTGTTGCTGGTCGCCTCGCTGGCCGTGGTGCGGTACAACGGCTACCGATTGGCGGCGAAGCGCGAGGAAGGAACCGTGGCGTAATCGGTTTTGCAATTTCGTTGCTGTTCGATTGAGTTTTCACTTGGGAAATCTTGCCATGAAACCACAAATCTTGATCTTGACGTTCATCCTACTTTGCCCGAGCGGCGCGATGGATGCGGAAGAAAATCCGGCAGAAAGCCGCCAGCAGGCGGTTCATCTTGATCGTAAAGTGGGCGTTGCCATGGACTATTTGCTTTACCTTCCCAAGGAATATGAAAGCCAAGACGCCTGGCCGCTGATGCTGTTCCTGCACGGCGCCGGCGAGCGCGGCGACAACCTGGAGCTAGTCAAGAAGCACGGTCCGCCCAAACGCATTGCCGGGGGTGAGGATTTCCCATTCCTCGTCGTTTCACCGCAGTGCGCGCCGGGCCGGCACTGGCAACCAGTTGAGTTGGCCGCGCTCTTGGACGAGGTTTGTGAAAAGCATCGCGTGGATGAAGACCGCATTTATGTGACCGGCCTGAGCATGGGCGGGTTCGGCACGTGGGCGCTGGCGAGCTATCAGCCCGAACGGTTGGCGGCCATCGTGCCGATTTGCGGCGGCGGCGAGCGGCATTGGGTGCGCAACTTCGTCCACCTGCCCGTGTGGGTCTTCCACGGTGCGAAAGACACCGCGGTGCCGCTGGCCCGTTCGGAACAAATGGTCGAAGCGCTCAAGGCGGCGGGCGGCAACGTGAAGTTCACCGTCTATCCCGACGCCAGCCACGACTCTTGGACCGAGACCTACAACAATCCCGAGTTATACGCCTGGCTGCTCCAACAACGCCGCACGCCCAAAGATAAGCAGGAATAGGACCGTGGTTGGGTGGGTTTTTCGGCCCACGCGCTTGCCATGCGGTAAGACTTGGGACCGAAAAACCTACCCGACCTCGTGGGCTAGAGTGGTCAGACTTCAATCAGAATGCGGGTGGGGTCTTCGACCGTTTCTTTGATGCGGCGGAGGAACGTGACTGCTTCACGACCGTCGACGAGACGGTGGTCGTAGGTCAAGGCGATATACATCATGGGACGGATCACCACCTGGCCGTTCAAAGCCACCGGCCGATCCTGGATGGCGTGCATGCCCAGGATGCCGCTTTGCGGCGGGTTGACAATGGGCGTCGAAAGTAGCGAGCCGTAGACGCCTCCGTTGGAGATGGTAAACGTGCCGTCTTGCAGTTCCTCGGGCTTGACCTTGTTTTCCTGCGCGCGCTTGGCGACCTCGGCGATCGTCAATTCGATTTCGGCGAAGCTCATCCGTTCGGCCCGCTTCAGCACCGGCACCACCAGCCCCTTGCCGCCGCCAATAGCCACGCCGATGTTGTAATAGTTGCGGTAGATGACGTTCTTGTCGCGAATCTCAGCATTGACCGCGGGGAACTCCTTGAGCGCCTCGATGGAAGCCTTGACAAAGAACGACATGAACCCGAGCTTCATGCCGTATTTCTTCTGGAATGCCTCGTTGTATTTCTTGCGCAGCGCCATCACCTCGGTCATGTCCACTTCGTTGACCGTGGTTAAGAGCGCGGCGTCGTGCTGCGCCCGGACCAGCCGTTCGGCGATGCGACGGCGGATCAGGCTCATGGGCACGACTTCCTCCAAGTCGCTTTCGTCCGCGCCGGATGCAGCGCGGGCGGGCGCGGGCTTGTCTTCTTTGGACGCGGGAGCTTCGGTGTCGGCCGCATCCTCCACTTCGTCAAGTTGGCCTTCTTGCTCTTCGATGTAGCGGAGCACGTCTTCCTTGAGCAACCGACCGCCGGGGCCGGTCGGCTCGACAGCCTGGGCCTCGATGCCGTGTTCGGCCAACAACCGCTGGGCCGAGGGCATCACTCGCGCAGGAGCGCGGTGGCCGTTACCTTCGTCCGACTCTTTCTCGCCTTTTTTCGCTTCGGATTTCTTCGGTTCGGGCTTCGCCTTGGCTGCGGCGGCGGGAGCCTCTTTCTTGGCCTCTTTCTTCCCTTTGCTGGCCTGCGCCGAAGGGTCGATGCGGGCGATGACCTCGCCGACCGCGGCGATGGCGCCTTCCTTTTTGAGGATCTCGACGATTACGCCCGCCGCGGGAGCGGGAATCTCCACGCTTGCCTTGTCGGTTTCGACCTCGACGATGTTCTCGTCCTCCTCGACGCGGTCCCCTTCCTTCTTGAGCCAGGAGAGAATCTCCACTTCGGCAATCGACTCGCCCACTGTGGGCACTTTGACTTCGACGGGCATATTGGTCCTCAGCGTCGGTTGACTGCGATCCGGCCGGAATCGCGAAAAATGGGTGAACGGAGTGTTGGAATGACGGAGTGTTGGAGTTTTGGATTGGCGGAACCTTCACCGGGCAGGGCAAAACGGCCTTCCGTAAAGGATCCGGATTAAGAACTTGGAAAGATGTGTCACGAATCCCATTCGCGCCCAAACATCACTCCTTTCCTCCACCACTCCTCGCTTGCACTACGACGTGGGCGCTTGCAAGAAAGCATGGCTAGTGTTTTCCAGCGCCGACGAGAGCAGTTGCTCTTGCTCCAGCTTATGCGCGGCGTGCGATCCGGTGGCCGGGCTGGCCGACTCGGCGCGGCACACGTGCGCCAGCGGGAAACAGCCGAATGCGCGATCGCCTAGCCGCATGCGAATGAACCACCACGCGCCCATGTTCTCCGGCTCTTCCTGGACCCAAAACAGGGGCGTGTCGTCGGCATAGACGTCCAACGCCTCTCGCAGTTGCAACTCGGGGAACGGGTATAGTTGCTCCACGCGCACAACGGCAACGTCGTGCTGTTCCTGTTTCTCACGGGCGTCGATCAGGTCGTAGTAGACTTTGCCCGTGCAGAGCAGGATGCGGCGGGTGTGCTTGGGATTCGGGCGGTCGTCGGGAATGACGCGACGGAAGCGGCCTTTCGTGAACTCCTCCAGGGGGCTGACCACGCGTGGGTTGCGCAGCAGGCTCTTGGGGGTCATCACCACCAGCGGTTTGCGCCACCGCCGCAGCACCTGGCGCCGCAACAAATGATAGTATTGGGCGGGAGTGGTGGGCTGGGCCACCTGTATGTTGTTCTCTGCCGAGATCATCAGGAACCGCTCCAACCGGGCGCTGGAGTGTTCCGGCCCTTGCCCCTCGAAGCCGTGAGGCAGGAGCATTGTCAACCCGCTAAGCCGCTTCCATTTATCCTCGGCGCTGGCGATGAACTGGTCGATGATCACCTGGGCGGCGTTCACAAAGTCCCCGAATTGCGCTTCCCATAGGACCAACCCCTCGGGATAGTCGAGGCTGTAGCCGTACTCAAAGCCCAACACGCCGGCTTCCGACAGCGGGCTGTTCAGCACCTCGAACTCGGCTTGCGAATCGGAAAGATGTTGCAGAGGCGTGTACTGTTCGCCGGTTTCCGTGTCGTAGAGCGTGGCGTGGCGATGGCTGAACGTGCCGCGTTTGCTGTCCTGCCCGCTCAAACGCACGCGTTTGCCTTGCAACACCAGACTGCCAAACGCCAGTGCTTCGGCCGCCGACCAATCCAAGGATTTCTCGCCGGTCGCCATGGCGAGGCGGTCTTCGTGGAACTTTCCAAGCTTGGGATGTAAGTGGAAGTTTTCGGGAACCTTGGTCAGATTCGTGAGGATTTCCGCCAGGCGTTCGCGGGGAGCGCCGGTGTCAGGTGAATCTTCGGCCGGCTCTTCGCCCCCCAGGTAGCCCTTCCAAACGCCGCGCAACGAACTGGGGCCTTGCACGGGCTGGCCCTTGGATTGCTCCAAACCTTCGCGCAGGTATTCGCGGCCTTGGTGGGCGATCTCCTCGGCCTCTTCCTCGGTCACTTCGCCCATTTGCAGAAGTCGCTCCAGGTAATGCTTGCGGACGTTGGAGCGATGCTCGATCTTGCGGTACATGACCGGCTGGGTGAAGTTTGGCTCGTCGCTTTCGTTGTGTCCCAACCGGCGATAGCAATACATATCGATCACCACGTCGCGCTGGAACTGGGCGCGGAAGTCCATGGCCAATTCGACGCATTGCGCCACGCCCTCAGGGTCTTCGCCGTTGACGTGGAAGATAGGAATTTGCAGCATCTTGGCCACGTCCGAGGCGTACATGCTGGAGCGGCCTTCCTCGGGATTGGTGGTGAAGCCCAGTTGGTTGTTCACAATCACGTGCAGCGTTCCGCCCGAGCGGTAACCGCGAAGTTGGCTCAAGTTAAGCGTCTCTTGAACCACCCCTTCGCCTGCAAAGGCCGCGTCGCCGTGGATGAGGAGCGTCATGCCCTTGCGCCGCTCGGCGTCGCCGCTACGGTCCTGCTTGGCCCGCATCCGTCCCAAGGCCACGGTGTTCACGTACTCCAGGTGGCTGGGGTTGAAGCACAAAGAGAGATGGAGTCGTTCGCCTTCGGCCGTGTACCAATCGCTGCTGTAACCCAAGTGATACTTGACGTCGCCGCCGCCGCGGTGCATCTCGGGATCGATGTCTTCGAACTCGCGGAACAACTCGCGCGGGCTTTTGCCCATAATGTTGACCAACACGTTCAAGCGGCCGCGATGGGCCATCGCCATCACGATCTCGCGCACGCCCTGCCGCCCGGCCTTCTCAATCGCCATGTGCAATAGCGGGATGAGCGTTTCGGAGCCTTCCAGCGAAAACGTTTTGGCGCCGATGAACTTCTTGCGCACAAACAATTCAAAGACGGAAGCCTGCGTGAGCCGCGTAAGAATGCGGATTTGCGTGTCGTGCGATAGCTCCAGACGGTTCTCGGTGGCCTCCATCCGCTCCTGCAGCCAGGTGCGCACCTCCAGGTCGTCGATGTGCATGAACTGCACGGCGATGTGCCGGCAGTAGGTCGCGCGCAAACGGTCGATGATGCCGCTCAGCGTTTGCATCATCGGCCCGCCGAACGCGCGGGTCGAAAACGGGTGGTCCAGGTCTTTGTCGGTAAAGCCGTAGAACGCGGGGTCGATCTCACGCGGTTCGGGGCGCGGTAGACCCAAAGGGTCCAGTTGGGCCGCCAGGTGCCCTCGCACGCGGAACGCCCGGATCAGCATGTCAGCCCGTTCTTGCAACCGGGCGGCGTCCAAGGCTTCGGGAGTGAAAAAGGCCTCGCGCGGCGTCTCTATGCGAGCCGCCAGGGCGGGGGCGGCGTGGAAGATGCTGCGCGGCGTGAACGAAGGCTTGAGCCGAACCTTACCATTGCCGCCGCTCCCGTTTTGGAAGGGGCCACCGTGGACGTGGCCATTCTCTTCTTCCAGTAGTTTCTGAAAGAACTGGCGCCATGCTGGGTCCAAACTTGCTGGATCTTCCAAATATTCGGCGAACAATCCCTCGACGTACTCGGCGCTTAGGGTGTCGGGAAATGGATCAGAATAGGACATCGGTGGGTCAGGTGAAAAATGCGTTGTGTATTAGTAGCTTCCCACCGTGGACGGCAGACCTCGGCGGAAAGACGGCGATACTCCCCAGCCAGCAATACCCCCCAGCGGTAATCGCCAAGATCGTCAAAATCGGCAAAGTTTTCCGCATTGGGGCCATTTACTTTACCAATTCTAACACGCCGGGGCCGAAGCGATAACGCGCCTGCGAGTTGTTTCTCGCGGAGAGCGCGGGTACGATGAAACTTCGTCGCGGCGCACCTTCTTACTCCATCGCACGGCGGGTTTCCGACAAACCAGTCGGGAGTAGTTACGAGTGCAAGATGCGTTCCAGCCCGCGGGGCCAGCGATTCATACTTCGTCTTTCGTCATCCCTCGCCATGCGTCGTCATTTTACCCTGCGATGTGCGGCTTCTTTGTTTGTGGCGGTTTGGACCGTTGTTGCCGCCCCGGCAACGGCCCAAGAAACGAAGCCTGTTAAAAACCGCCTGGAGCAATTGGAGCAGGTCCGCAAGGAGTTTGCCCCGGCGGATCCCAACCGGCAATACGGGGCCAAGGATCAAATCACGATCTCGGGCCTCATTACGACGGCGGACGGTTCGCCGCCGCCAACTCCTCTTTTGTTAAATGGAGTCACCCGCCGACCCAATCACGCGAGTAGTTTCACCGTACTCATCGAAAAGGACGGGCGATTTACCCAGGCCGTCGAGTTTGGCAGCGTGTTTCTCTACGCCACGGCTCCCACGGGAGACTACGCACCCGTATTGCTCGGTCCGCTTCAGGCCGAACCCGGCGGGAAGATCGACAACCTCCGCCTGGTGCTGAACCAAGGCGTTACCGCGAAAATTCGACTTTCGGACGAGCAAGGCCAACCAGTCGTAGGCGCCAGCCTGACGGCCTGGCATATAGCGGGCGAACACGGAAACGGCGCCCTGGTGGGAAAATGGAAGGTCGTCACCAACGAAGAAGGGCGAGCCGCCTTCGAACATTGCGCTGACTTTCCGCTCACGGTTGACACCGAAACAGCGGGCTTTCAGCATGACCGGGTCGACTTTCGACCACAGGCAGGCGCGCCGTTTGAATGGCGTTTGACCGAGTCCCGAACGACCACGGGGCGGATTGTCTCGCGGGACGAAGGGCGGCCGATCGTCGGGGCCGAGGTGCGCCTCGTCCAGCGTCTGGGCTTCGCCCCGCGCACGTTCATGCCGCATAACGAGCAGGTTCAGCCGCCGGTTGTGACCAAGACTAACAAAGAAGGCCGCTTCACGCTCGACTCGCTCCGCGACGATTCCCGTTATACACTGTGGATCACGTCCCCCGATCACGGCGGCGAGATAGCCCGCGAAGTGCGCAGCGGTCAATCTGACTTGGAGTTCGAGCTAGGTCCGCCGCGCACCCTACGCGGCAAGGTGGTCGGCGCCTTGGACCGCCTGCAACGCCTGCCGGTTAAGGGCCAGATGACGCCCGCTTTTCGCTGTATCAACCCACTCCGCCTGGAGAACGTCACCTATGCGTTTCCGATGACGGTCCCGGTCGAGGTTCGCGGCGGCGAGGGCCACTTTGAGATTCGCGACCTGCTGCCCGGCCAGGCGCGCTTGTCGTTTCCCGGTGTGACCAAGACGGTGCCGCTAAGCGAACCTGTGGAGGACTTGGTAATTGAGCTAACGGCGGCGCCGGGTGACACTCCCGCGCCGGCGACCGGCCCCCACCGGAAAGTCGTGCTGAAGCTCAAGACCCCCGCCGGTGAGCCGCCCCCGCGCGGCGAGTTGTTGGTGCGGGTCTTTCCTCAGCGTTCCAACGCTACCCACGAGACGAAGACCCTTCCGGTGACAGGAACGCAGGTCGAGTTCTCGGCTCCCGTTCCGTGCCGCCTGCAATGGGAGACCGATAACTTGGTCGGCTACTGGATAAAAGAGGAGTCAGTCGAATTGGCCGATGCGCCCGATCCACTTGTTAAAGAGATTAACGCTTTCCCGGCTGGCGCGATCTATGGCCGCGTATTCGACTCTGGCGGTTCCCCCTGCAACTCGTTTAATTACAGCATTGTCATGGTTTCACAGCCGCGCGAGCTGCAACAACCGCACCTGGGGATCAGCTTGGGCGGCGCCAGCCGGGACGGTACGGGCCGCTTCGTGGTGGGGCCGCTACCACTGGACGGAACTTATCGAGTTGAAATTCAGGGCCAGAACGAACGAGCCAACACCCGCGCCGCCAGCGAGGACTTGACCCTCACCCGTGATGAAAGCGTTCGCAATGTCGAATTGCGCCTGCCCGAGGGAGTGGCCATTGAGGGCCAGGTGGTCGATCCGCTGGGCAAACCTACGGAGGGTGTCGAAGTGCGGCTGGGGCATCGTACCGCCAACCGCTCATACGAAGGAGCCTCGGTCACGACGGATGGCGAAGGCAAGTTCCGCTTTCCCCACGTGAATCCCGAACTGCCGGGCGCCTATTACCTGCACGTCAAGCCGCAGCAGGTTTATCGCGGTCAACAGCTCATGTGGCGCCCCGGTGAGGAACCGCTGGTGGTGCGACTGCAACGTGGCTGGTCGATTGACGGGATGTTGTTGGAGCATAACACCGGCAAGGTCATACCCGGCGCCAAGGTCTATGCGCATCCATCGCAGTACGACCAAAAGTTCTATCTTGGCTCGCACGATACGGTGACCGACGCTGCTGGACGGTTCCGTCTGCAAACACTGGAGCCGTTACCGTACCGTTTTTACGCGAATAACGTGAATGCCGCGCAAGGCGCCCCGCCGTGGGAAGTCGATCCGCGGACACAAGAAGAAGTAATCCTCAGCGGCGACGTGCAGCAAGGCGCCGACTTGGCGCCCGTTCCTCCTCCGCCCGACGAACCGTAGTGCGCCGGCCGCCCGGCGCCGGATTTCGGTTGGCGGCTGCGAGGGCGTCTCGGGTTCGGGGTTGTGCGGGATCTCGCGGGGAGGCTGCGAGGGGCGCTCGTGCGGCGGTCGTTCGGGAATCTCGCGGGGCGGAGAGCTTGGCGTCTCATCCGGTTGATCGGGACGCGGCGGTGTGTGGGGAGGCGCCTCGTTGGGCTTACGCTCCGGTTTTTCCGGAGGCGGCTGCGAAGGCTTCTCCGCTGGCGGCCGATGCGGTTTCTCGGGCGGCGATTGCGGAGTTTCGGGCTGCTCGGGCATTCTTACCTCACTCCCAATGTGTCAGCCTCACAACATCCCCGCCTCGGCCGGAAGGTCGTGGGCCGCAGGTGCGCTACGCTGTTGCTATCATGGCCGCCTCATCGCTTCCGCAACGCGGCGGCAAAGTCCATGGGTTTCCATTTGTTCCAGTGGCAGCGGGAGGGCTTGCGACCAGTTGGGCCACTCGTCGATGGTGCCGGGCATGTTGGGGCGCTCCTCGACGGCCAGCGCATCGGTGAGCGCCGCCACCACCACGGCCGAAGGGGCCTGCGCCAATAACCGGTGCGCGGCGACGATTACCTCGTCGATGGGCGCCTCGTCGTCGATGTTCGCCATGCCGCGCACCTTCTGCCGGATTTCATGATAACCGTGCTCATCGGGCGTCATGCCCAGTGAGTGCTGGGCCGCCACGTCGGCGCCTGACCACAAGCCGGCCACCGTCGGCAAGTCGTGCGTCGTAATCGCGGCAATGCTGCGCCACGGATAGGTGGCGGGCGGCGCCGGCTCGAACCACAACAGCCGGTGCGAAAGAATGTCCTCGGCCGCCAGTCGTTCGCGGACCCCCGGCTCCACCGTGCCCAAGTCTTCGCCCGCCACCCAAGCTCCGGCGCGGTGGCTTTCGACCGCCAGCACCGCCAGAAATTCATCGGCGGGGTAACGCACGTATGTCCCGCGCTCGGCGCCCCACCCTACGGGAATCCAATACATGCGGAACAACCCCATGACGTGGTCAATGCGCACGCCGCCCGCATGTTGGAAGGTGGCTCGCAGGATTTCGATGAACGGCCGGTACGCCGCCGCTTGCAACTGCGGAGGCGAGAACGGCGGCAGGCCCCAGTCCTGCCCGGCCATGTTAAAGTGGTCGGGCGGCGCGCCCACCCGCGCGCCCAGCGCCAGCACGTCCTGCCAGGCCCAGGCGTCGGCCCCGCCAGGGTCGACGCCGATCGGCAGATCGTTTACCAGCGGCAACTCGGCGCCAGCTTGGGCTAACTGCCGGTCCAATATCCATTGCAGCCATTCGTGAAAATGCACGCGAGGCGCGTGATCTTCGGCGAAGCGCGCCACGGCGGCCGAGTCGGGACGGCGGAACTCCACGGGCCACTGTTGCCAATCGGCTCCTTTGTGTTCGGCCAAGGCGCAAAATCGTGCAAAGGTCGTCAGTAGTTCGCCTCGTTCGTGGCGATAACGCTCCAGTTCGGGATGTTCGCCCCGCTGACGCCACAACCGCTCCATCGCTTCCATCTTGGTTCGGAAAACCTCATTGCGGTCGATCAGCCGAGCCTCGTTGAGCGCGCGACCCGCCGCCGCCAGCGGTTCCAGGTCGAGCCGCGCTTCGGCCGCCCCGGGCGCTTGGGCCACATCGATATACAGCGGATTGCGGAAGCAACGGCTGGTGGGATAGTACGGGCTAGGCTGCTGCGGCACGGTAGGCGTAGCGGCGCACAGGGGATTGAGCATCACCATGCCCGCCCCTAGTTCCTTGGACCACCGCGCTAGCCGCCGCAAGTCGCCCAAGTCGCCGATACCCCAACTTTGCTCGCTGCGCGTGGCGTAAAGCTGCGCCGACCAGCCCCAAATCTTCAAGTCGGGCGGAAGCACGCATTGCGGCGGCCGTACGATCAGCAACCGGCGGACGTCGCTCTCGTGCAAACGAAAGGCGTGGTAGCCGATGGGCAAATCGGGTGGAAATTGGCTTTCAATTCGCAACACCGCGCCGTCTTCCAGAATGAGTTCGCCCACGCCGGGAGCCGACAGTGGGGCGCCGTACGTCATCACCATGACCGGCGACGGCGGAGGGGGCGACGGGTGGGCCGGATCGCATCCCAGTGCCGCCAGCAGTGTTTGATAGCTCTCGCGCGCGGTGTGGCGGCGATTGCCGAACATATCGTAGAATTCATCCACGATGCCCCACGCGGCGCCCAATCCGCGAAGTTGCTCGTCGCTGACGGCGAACGATTCTTCCATGGCGATGACCGATTCGGTTCCGGGTTATCTCTTGCGGGAATCTCGCTCCTGCGCGCACTGCGGGAACGAGGGTCAATATACCCGGTCGCCAGTCGTTCTGGGCAGGTGAGAAACCGCCCTGCTGGGAGATGGAACGTTCTGAATAGGAATTGGCGTCATGCCAAGACGGGCCGTGGTACAGTTTGGCGATTTTCGAGATTTTTGCTGAAACCTACTAACCCGAAGCGCTAGCGAGAACAGCACTTCCGTCCTCGCTAGCGCTTCGGGTTAGTAAAAAAATCGCCAAACTGTACCACTACCCCAAGACACACAATAGCGCACGGACGCCACTCAACGAACGCCGCTCAACAAAAAATGGCCGGCCGAGTTCGTCGGCCAGCCAAATGCATATCGCGGACCTTAAGCGGCGTTACTGCGCCCCTTGCTGCTTCGGCGGGTTGGCCGGTATGACTTCAATCTCGACGATCTTTCCGACCGACATACTGCCGCCGCCAACCGCGACGAGTTGTTTCTCATTCAGCGCAATCAAGCGGTGGAAGAAGCGTGGGTGATCGAGTTGTCCCAGGTACTCCCAGCTTTTTCCCTCACCGGCCAGCCGTTGAATGGACCCGGTGATGGTAGTGGCGTAGAGCGCGTCGCCGCAGGCAAAGGCCGAAGCGCCAAAGCCGTCCATCGCGCCGCCCAGGAGCATGGGGCCTTCGGTCCACGTATCTTGCGCTGTTTCGTAGACGGCCACGGCCGTGGTCGGACCGCCTTTCTGCTGCATGCCGCCCAGGCAATAAATTTTGCCGTTCCATGCGGCTACGGCCACTGCGCGCCGTTGGAAGGGTGGAGCGGCGATGGCCTTCCATTGGGGCTGGTCGGCTTTCAAGTCGATCGCCAGCGCGGTGTCGTGCCACTTGGATTCACCACTCTCGCCTTGGAGATTCCACCCGCCGACCACGTACAGCACACCGTCCAGCACGGCGGCGTCGTGCGAGGAACGCGGCTCGGCCAGGCCCGGCAATTCTTCCCAGGCCCGCTTTTGCGGATCAAAGCGGGCGAAGTTGGCCTGCGAACGCAAGTCCTGGTCCTCGCCCTCTTCGTTCATTGCGGTGAAACCGCCCACGCGATAGAGCTGTCCCTGATGTTCGACCATCGCCAGGCCTTGCAGCTTCGGTCCGCCGGGCAGCTTCTCCCAGGCCGTCGGGTTCTTCAGGTCGAGCTTCCACAGGTCGCCCGATTGGCCGTCCTTGGAGTATTCATGAGCGTTGCCGTAATTGCCGCCGTACACGTACAGGGCATCGCCAGCCACCGCCGCCCCCAGGCTGGTCATGCCTTGGGGCAGGTCCGCCAAGTTATGAGCCACCGGCGCAAGTTGCGCGGGCGTGTATTCCAAGGCCAGGGTAGTGTAATGCCGAACTTCGGTGTACGATTTTCCGTCATGCTTGCCGGGTGTCTTTTCAAGATACCGGGCGAGAACCGAATAGCGACCTTCTTCCGGGAATTTGCCGCGGAACACGCCTTTTTCGTTCGTCGTTCCTTCAAGATCGACGCCTGGACCGTGAATGGCGATCGTGGCGCCGGCAACCGGTTGGCCTTTCCAGGCGACGTACAACACGATTTCCTTGCCTTCCACTGTGGGGGTAATCTCTAGCGGCAATCGTTCGGGATCGTTCGCCTCGCGCCACGTTCCGGGCAATGGCGAAGGAAACGATTTGGCGTAATAGTTCAACAGGAACGAAGCATCGCCGCGAGTCATGACGCCGTAGGTGTGCCGCAGCACCACCGTGGCTTGCCGCGCCGCGGGGGGCAACTCGGCCACCAATTCGTCCTCCACGCGGGTCAGCGACAATGCTTGCGGCTCGCCGCGTCCCGGCAGCGCCCAAACCTGCGCCGCCTGCACACGCTCCAGCAAGCCGGGGTCGTCCGGTTCGGCCACCTCGCCGAAATACACCTGCATCTTGCCGGGCTGCCCACCCGCATCGCGCACTAACCACAGGAAATGCGCGGAAGCTACTTGTGGCGCCCAAAGCGCCAGCGCGAAAACCACCCACCCAAAGCGAAAGCGAATCATTCACGGAGTCCTTATACAAGAGAAACGAAAATTCATGGCCGCCGGACGTTGTCACCGCCCGGCTGTGTGCAAACCTTGAGACGAAAGCTGGAAGTCAAACTGGTTTTCGCCCTCGGCCGTGACCTGGGCCGTGAGCATCGTATGGCGATTGTAGATTGGAGGAACGGGATTCAGGGGCAATCGGCCTCCCTTCTGTTCCACGTTGGTCACGTACGCCGCCTCATCGTCAATCGCAAATCCGTAATAGTCGGTGGCTTCAATTTCAACACGATGGGCGCCGATCACCGGGCCAGCGGCTTGTGGCAGCTCATAGACACCGCCGGTAATCGTGGCTGCCGCCGCCGGACCGATGTTCGCGCCTGTGGGAATGAAGCGGATCATTCCCGACGCGAGCGGCCGGCCGTCGAGCGAAACCGAGCCGCAAACGGCGGCCCGCGCCGGCCCCTGATCTCCTCCGCAGCCGGTTACCATTTCGGCGGCAAACAAACCAAAGGTCACGATCGCCATCCGATGCGCCCAGCAGCGCTCAGCGAAAGAGAATGTAGTCAACATACGATTATCCAATCAGTTCGAGATTCGTGGGTAATACCGGGAGCCGTGGAGGAGGCACAGAGCGGGCAGGCGCCACGCCTGTCGCTTGCGCTGTTCTTAGCAGGCTGGAAGCCTGTGCCAGGAGTAGAACGCCGCAGTTTCGGCGCTAGAACGTGCCCACGACTTCGCCATGGGCGCGCGTTCCTAGAGCATCTAGAACGCCCTGGTCGATGTTTTCGTGAATGAAGCGGGACGAGCCATCGCAGAGAACGAAATTTACCATCCCGGCCACATGGTCGCTGCGAAAACGCGACAACACCGCGCCGCCGCCACTGCTGGGGTTGAACGGCGGCATCGTGGTGAAGGCGGTAGCCAGGGGATAGGGTGACGACCAGTAGGTGAACCCCCACCGCACTTGGCCACTGCACGGCGTCGGCGGCGTCGGCCCAAACTTATAGTCGCCGATGTTCCAAGCGGATTCGCCGGCCAGGAATGTTTGTGTCGTGCCGTCAAGAATGTCGCGCAGGCCCGTGAGGCCCGAACCGGTGTTGATGATCGCTCCATTGTTGGGGTTGCCACTCGCCGTCGTGCCATAAGGATCGCCGCTGCCCGTGCAAACCGCATATGTACCGGGGGCGCGGTTGTTCGTGTCGCAGCCCGAGGTGGGGACAGTCCGGCGAATGGGCGCCGAGGGGCAAAGGTAAACCTCGATCCGCTGCGACACCGCTTGCAAGTTGGCCGGGTCGCTGTTGCCCTTGGTGAAGTCGTAAAGCTGGTAAGTGTTCCCCTGCTCCAGGTACGGCAGAATGGCCGTGAAGGCGCTGGCCATCGAAATCGATCCACCCGCGTCGTAGTTCGGGAAGTACTTGTGCGTGTCGTGGTAATTGTGGAACGCCAGTCCCATCTGCTTGAGATTGTTCGAGCACGAGATGCGGCGGGCCGACTCTCGCGCGGACTGCACTGCGGGCAAGAGCAAGGCGACCAAGATGCCAATAATGGCGATCACCACCAACAGTTCGACGAGGGTAAAGCCTCGCGGGGAGGGACGAGGGGCCATCAGGCAGCCTCCTTTCGAAAAAGCCAGGGAACAAGACAACACAACGGCCGCCGCAAATCGGCGGGTCAGTTGCGAACATGGCTGGCGAAAGGCTGGCTGAGTTCGCGTCGAATTGGAATCGAGCGGGGAAGATCGCGGGTCGCAATTGAAACTGAGAATCAGTCTCAATGTCCATGGCCGTATTTGTACCGGATCATAAACCGTTGTCAATCCATGACGCAATTTTTGCTCCTTTCTGCCGCTCGGGTCCAACGATGCGGTGGCAAGCAGCGCTGATTTACGGTAGGTTCACTTTTTCATCTGCATTCTCACCCCGCATGCGCCCCGGCGCGCCGTTTTTCTCGTCTCTGATATCCGCATGAGCACAACCCCCGCCCAACCTCTCCCCACGAAAGATACACAATCTCTGCCTCCTTCCAGCGAAAGCACCGCTATTCCCAAGGGAGCATGGCTGGCGCTGACCGCCGCGCTGTTAGGGTGGATGTTTGACGGCCTGGAAATGGGTCTTTTTCCGCTCGTCGCCCGTCCCGCCCTCGCCGATCTTCTGGGCGAGAGCGGCAAAGACTCCGTTGGTTTGTGGATCGGCATCATGCATGCCGTGTTCCTCGTGGGCGCGGCCACCGGCGGCGTGGTGTTTGGATGGCTAGGAGACCGCATGGGCCGCGTGCGGGCGATGACCCTGAGCGTCTTGACCTACGCCATGTTCATGGGGTTGTGCGGCATGGCTGGCTCGGTGCAGCAGTTGTTTTTGTTCCGCTTTATCTCGTCGCTGGGCATGGGCGGCGAGTGGTCTTTGGGCGTGGCGCTGGTGATGGAGATTTGGCCCAACCGCTCCCGAGCGCTGATGGCGGGATTGATTGGCGCCGCCTCGAATGTGGGCTTTCTATCGATTGGGATTGTCGGTCTGGCTTTGGGCAAGGTGATCCACTTGATGCACGGCTGGCTCTCGTCCACGGGCTTACCCGAGTCCTGGGTGAATTACCTGGTGATTGACTCCTACAACGAACCGACCGGTTGGCGGTTGCTAATGATCTTTGGCGCCGCGCCGGCGCTGCTCACATTTTTCATTCGCATCCTGGTGCCCGAATCGGAACGGTGGCTGCACGCCAAAGAGCAAGGCGCCACGCAGCATTGGGCTGTCAAAGACATGCTGGGTGTGGTCATCGGCGCCGTCGGGCCGCTGGCGATGATTTACCTCTGGGCCAACGAGTTTTCGATGCCGGTGCGGATCGTTGGCTCAATCCTGGGGCTGGCGGTGGCCGTTGTCGGGTACACCTACCCGGTGCTGCGGTACTTGCAGCGGGCCGAAGGCGAGAAGAAGCACGCCGATCCGTCGCACGCCTGGGGACCGACCATTCGCCGCATGCTTCTCGGGGCGTGCCTGAGCGGCGTGGCGCTGATTGGAACGTGGGCTTCGGTGCAGAACGCTCCTTCGTGGGCCGACAAACTGGTGGATGGCGCCATGGCCGACGCCTCGACCGAAGTCCGCGCCGCCGCCCGCAGCGAAGCTCGCTCTTATACGCAGATCGCGCTCGCCATTGGCGCCATTATTGGAACCGTCCTGGCCGCGCTGGCGGGCGACTGGCTCGGTCGTCGCGTAACTTACGTGCTGTTGTGCGTTGGTTCGTTGGTCGCCGTGCTGGCGTTCTTCCAACTCAACAGCGGCTTTGGTGTTCCGTTCCTTGTGATGGCGCTCCTAGCAGGCGCTATCACCGCCTCGTTCTACGGCTGGCTACCGCTTTATTTACCCGAGTTGTTCCGCACCAGCGTACGCGCTACCGGCCAAGGCTTTAGTTTTAACTTCGGCCGCATTTTGGCCGCCGTGGCCGCCTTGCAAACCGGCTACCTGATGAGCCAGGTGTTCCAGAATGACTTCCCCACGGCTTGCTCGATTATGAGCCTGGTTTATTTGGTGGGGGTAGTGCTGATCTGGTTCTCGCCCGAAACCAAAGGCAAACCGCTACCGGAGTAAATTGGCCCCGCCAAAGAAACCGGCGTCCGTCCGGTGCAAGGAAAATTCGCAACTGCGGCGCTTCCGCCACCGAAGCGACATGTTTCCGCTACGAGGTAGCTGCGGCATTTTGCCACAGGAAGAAGTTTCCACGGTAATGAGTCCACCTCCAAGGGGATGGTGGACCAAGCTCTTGAGCGTGTTTCACCATACGGAAGCGAGTTCTTCCGTGTGGGGCGCTCGGTGGAGGGAGTGACCAGCGGCTTCCGATAGAAAGTCGAAGAATCCGCTTGTTGCACAAGCGGTAGGTTACTCGCGGAGCGAGTAATCTCCGATGAAGAACCCGTCACACCTGCCTGGAATGCGAACTAATAACGCCGGCGGCCGTAGCTACCTCCCCCACGCTTACCGCCGCCACGATCCTCGCGTGGACGGGCTTCGTTCACGGTGATGTTCCGGCCTTGCAGTTCGGTCAGGTCGAGCGCTTTGATGGCTTCGGCGGCGCCGTCGGCCATTTCCACAAAGCCGAAGCCGCGCGAACGTCCCGTGTCGCGATCCATCACCACCTCGGCGGAAGTGACTGGACCATATTGCGCGAATGCGTCGCGCAGGTCGTCCGAGGTGGTTTCGTAGGAAAGGTTCCCCACATACAGTTTTTTGCTCATGGTGCTCCTTTGCGAGCTACGCGGCTTCCGGAATGAACAACTTGGAAACCGCAAGTGTGCATGAACCCAGGCGGGGGAACCAAGAAGGGAAGCCGCAGTGAATTCCGGAATCAGGGTCCATTATAGCATCCTGCGCGGCACGGCATAGGCGACCCTCAATGTGAGTAGGACACCCTTGGCATTCCAAAATGGGGGGCCAGTATGAAGATTGTGGAACCAACTCAGCCGCCTCTACCTCGCCTTGAAAACGCGGCCAGCGCCGCCGCGAGAAGGTTCCGAAGACGACCGATGGATTCCTGCCTGCCCTGGTTTACCATTCCCGTTGGGCCATTCCTCGAGCAAGCTTCGCCAATTACAAACCTTCCGCATCGTTATCGGCGTATGCTCCCGGTAAAGGAATAACACGGCATTGATCCACGCCGTGGCCGGCCACCGCCGTCACTTCGAAGCGAATGTGGTCGTATTCCACCGCATCGCCAGGCATCGCGGGCCGGCCGAGCAGCGTCAGCACAAGTCCGCTGACGCTGTCCACTTCTTCGTGCTCCAATTCCACGTCCAGATGCTCGCCGACCTCGGGCAGGCGGATGGTGCCCGCCACGTGTAAGACGCCTTGGTCGTCGCGGTAGATTTCGGGCGGTGACTGGACGCCGCCGGGTTCGTCGATGGCGCCTACGATTTCCTCGAACAGGTCCTCCATCGTCAGCAAGCCCGCCGTGCCGCCATGTTCATCCATGATAATCACCATTTGCGCCCGCGCCGCCCGCATTGATTCCAACACCCGGTCCAGCGGCAGCGGTTCCGGCACGCGGGGAGTCGGACGAATGACGTCGGGAGAAAGCGCCCGCTCGGCCAGCAGCAGCCGGAACAAGTCCTTCAAATGGACCACGCCCAAGATGTGGTCCAGATCGCCCTCGAACACGGGATAACGGGTATGGCGCGAAGCACGGATGATTCGCTTGATTTGATCGGCGTCGGCGTTGACGGGCACGCCCACGGCCTTGGTGCGCGGGACCATCACTTCGCCCGCCGTGATGTCGCCGAATTCCAGCAAGTCGTTCAGCACGCGGCCCGACTCGGCCCGCAACAGGCCGCCTTGCTGGCTTTCGCGAATGATGAATTGCAGTTCCTCGGTCGTGTAGTGGCGCTCGTGGGCGCCCTGGCGGCGAATCCCCATCAGCCGCAGCACGCCGTTGCCTAGTCCCGCCAGGAAGACGACCAGAGGGAAAACGACAAGTTGCGACCACCGCATCGGCCGCACCAGCCACAGCGCCATGGCCTGGGGTTGCTGGAGCGCAAGCGATTTGGGGATCATCTCGCCCAGCACGATGTGCAAGTAAGTCAAGAAGGCGATCGATATGCCACTGGCGGCGGCGTGGGCGCCTACCCAACTGCTCGCACCCAACCGTTCCAACCCGTGCCAGATCCACTCGGCCAGCACGTGCTCGCCGTACATGCCTAAGCCCAGGCTGGCCAGGGTAATGCCCAATTGGGCCGTGGCGATGGCCCGGTCTTGTTGTTGTGGGTCGGAGAGGATTCGGTGGAGGGCGCGCGCGGCGCGTTGGCCGCGCTCCGCTAGACGTTCCACTGCCGCCCGCGGGGCCATGACCAGCGCGAACTCGGCGGCGACGAACAGCCCGTTAAGCACAATCAGCACCGCGATCACGGCGATCGGCAAGAAATACTCGATCATGACGCCTCGGCCTCCTGCGCGCGGTCGGGTGGCGCCGGCAAGGGGGTGAGCAACACCGAGGTAACGGCGCGTTTTGAAACACGCTCCACCTCGATTTCGAACCCGTTCACCGCCACGTGGTCTCCGACCTCGGGCAATCGACCGAGCAAGTTTAAAACCAAACCGCCAACGGTGGCCGCCTGTCCCGAGAGGGGAGCGTCTAGGAACTCCTCAAGGTCGTCCAGACGCGTCAGCCCCGGCACCCGAATGCGCCCATCGCCCAGGCGCTCCGGCTCCTGGTCGGGCATTTTGAATTCATCGGCAAAATCGCCAAAAACTTCGGTCAGCACGTCTTCCAGGGTGACCAGACCTTCGATCCCTCCGTATTCATCGACCAGAATCGCTTGCTGGCAGCGATGTTCGCGAAAGAGGGCCAACAACCGGTCGGCCGTAACGCCGCGAGGAACCGTCAGCATCGGCCGCATTATCTGGGGGACCGGCGGAAGTTGGCCATGTTCGATGTACCACGTGACCACGTCTTTAACGTAGAGCACCCCGATCACATTGTCTTTGGAGCCTCGCACCACGGGAAATCGGGAGTAGGGACTTTCCGTGACCCGACGCAGCACCAAGTTTTGCGAGGCGTCGGCGTCAATCGTAGTCATGTGCAACCGGGCGACCATCAATTGACTTGCCGGGCGCTGGCTCAGACGCAGCGCCTGATGCAAGCGGTATTGCTCCTCTGGCTCGAGCAGACCGCCGTTGCGACTTTCGACGATTAACAGTTCGATTTCGTCCGGCGAGTGGATATGGCGATGCCCCCCGGCGCGCACGCCCATCAACCGCAAAATCAATGTACCGCTGCCATTCAGCACGGCGATAAACCACGAAAAAGCCCATAACGACCAAATCATGGGCAACACGGTCGCCAGCGCGGTCTGCGTTGGGAATTGCAGCGCCAGGGACTTGGGGACCAACTCGGCCAGGACCATTTGCGAAGTCGTCAGCGCCAGGAGCACCACCAGCGCGGAGGTCGAAAATGCGGCGGCTTGGCTCAAACCCATCCAAGTTTCCAAGATGGGGGCGAATTGCAACGTTAGCGTGGCCTGCCCCATGGCGCCCAGCACGAGGCTGGAAAGCGTAATGCCCACTTGGCTGCAAGCCACGTAACGATCCAGATTGGCGGGATCGTCGATCCGTGGGAGGAGGCGGCGGGCCATGCGCGAGCCGTCTTCCGCCAGGGCGCGAATCCGGTTGTGACGCACGCTCACCGCAGAGAATTCGGCCGCCACGTAGAGCGCGTTCACCGCGATCATCGTGATAATTACGATCCAAGCAAGGACTAACACGTGGCGTTGTCGAAGGCTAAATCGCGGGAGGAAGAAGGTTGAAGAAAACGGGAAGTCCGCGGGCAATAAACAGCCAATACGGCGCCGACCCCGTGGGTGTTCTCCGCGCGGACGGGCCGCAAATATTGTATCGCCTGTCGGCTGGGAAAACATGCCCCGATACGGGACCGTAGCGACTCGGAACCTGGCCCGGTGTTTTATCAAGCACGGACCGCGGATGACGGGTTATGGAGTCACCATCCGGAAGCCGGTGGTCGCCGGCACCGTTTCTTCGCTTGGCGGGTCTTACCGAAAGCCGACACCCCGTTGTTATGGCTTGGCCAAGTCCAGATCGGCGGGCGACCGGCCCAAATAGATGTGATCGTAGAGCGCGAAGTCGCCATCAATGGATGAGAGCGCTAAACCGTTCAGGGTGAATTCGCCGAAGTCCTCGAACAGGTCGCGCGTGACTACAACCCAACTCGTCGGCAATTTTTCATCCACCAACACCGACGCCGAATAGCATTCGCCCCCAGGTCCGGCGTGATAACGGAACTTCGCATTGGGTCGCGAAGCATCGGTTGGGCCCCAGGCGTCGTCATGGTTCAATTGCATGCAAATGGATTGGCCGCCCTGCTTTTTCCACGCAAACCGTAGGTAACGATACTCGCCAGGCCCCGGGTTCTGGCGGATTTTGACTCCCAGCAACGGCAACTTGTCGTTGAATCGTTGTTCTGGAGTCACTTTCAGGGCTGTTTTGCCCGTGTGCTTGTCGTCTTCGACCAGGCTGACTTGTCCCGAGCCTTGGTTCAAGTACTCCACGAACTTGGGATCATCCTCGAACACGGCCAGCGGAGGCTCGGCGTTGGGTTTCTCACCCGCAACGACCTTCAACGTAACCGGAGTCGCTTCGCTGCGTAGCACTATCGCCACGTTTTTGGGGTCCGGCGACGTCGTGGCGATAAGCTTCACGCCTTCCAAACGTCCTACTTTGGCTCCGTAGGGAAACCTTACCGCAAGCGAAAAATCGCTTTGAGCCGCCACCAGGTCCACCCTAGGCGCGGGGTAGCCCGTGGGAAGCCCTTCCAGCGTCACGGTGATCGGCTGCGCGTAATCCCCGTAGCGCACGACCTTTCCTGCAAACTGACCCGTTTCGCCGGCGCCCGCCTTGGCTTCAATCTCGACGGCGCTGATCAATTGCAATTCGATCGGAGCGAACGGCTTGAGCCGCCGCGCGGGAGTGGCTACCGTTGCGAGCACGGTCTTACCATCGGCCGCCAAAGCATCGGCGACCAGCACCACGCCCCATTCTTGCGTGGGTAGATCCGCCGGGGTGACAACCTCAAATACGCCCTGCACGGCGCCGGCCGGGATCACTGCGTCGGCGGCGAGACGTAGCGTTCGATCTACATCGTCGACTTCGACCTCTTTATTGTCTTTCTTCTCTTTTTTCTTGGGCGGGACTTGCGTGGTGAGCAGCCTCAGCCGCACTGGCCCAACCGCCGGGTCTTTGCGTTCAATGGTCGCTTGCAGCGGTGTTTTACCGCCCAGCACCAAGCGCCCCGGCGCCAACAACTCCCATTCCACGTGGATGGGCGCCGGAGTTGTCACGGCGAAACCCACGTCATCGCGCATCCAAGCATGGATTTGCGAGAGTTCGCCTTCGGGCGTGTGGGCTACGGTCGCAAACTTTGATTGTCCATCGGCCGCCTTGCCCACAATCGACACCACGCCCCGCGCCGTCGCGGTGGGAGCGGCCGTTAGGGTCAACAGCCCGATCGTCTCGTCCGCCCGAATGGTGACGCCTTCGGCCGTCACGCCCTCGGGCTGTTTCTCAACAGACAGCTCAATCGGTCCGTTGTAGCCTTCCCGTTGTGCTTGCACTTGGAGCACCTGGGTGGCGCCGGCCGGAAGGTTAATGCGGTCGTCTTGCAGTGAAAGCGAAAACCGCGGCTGGCTGAGATTCTCGACCGCAATCCGATAAAGGAACTCCTTTCCACCGCGGCCGAGCAGGTCTTTAATCGCCACGACAACCTTGTTGACGTTTGCCGGCACGTCGTATTCGAGTCCAGGGTCCAACTGGCCGGGTCGGTCGTCATTGGCGGCCAGTTGGCCTCCTTGCTCGTTGCGGAGCGACAACACACCGTCCAGCGGCGATCCAACTGTTCTTGCCACCACGCTCACCCGAATCTTCGAGCCGGGCGTCACTTCGACCGCGTACCGGTCTTCTTCGCCCTTTTGCGCAAGGCGGCCGCTGATCGCGACGGGCGGCAGCGGCAGGGATTGTAAGACGTCGCCCGTGGGGGCGATCTCAACCAATTCGGGAAAACTGCTGCTAAACAACGGAGGTTGTGCCCCCGTCAGTCCCGACACACTGGGAAACGGCGCGGCAATTCGCGGCTCGGGACCGATGTCGCCTGGAACAAGCGGAGCCGTGAGGCCTTGCGGCAGCGAACTGGAAACAAACGTCACATCCGCTGCTTTGCCGCGCTCGACACCCAGCGGGAATGCCATATCGGCGTAGTGCAAATCACCGATTTTAACGCGGAAGAAACCAGGTCCAGCGCCACGGTAGAGCAGATCGTGAAATCGCACCGTGTAGGAGCCATCGACCGGCAAAGTTGCCTCGACCCGCGCGTCGCCGCCAATCACGCGTTGCGGCTGACTCCAGGCTAGTTGCACGCCCTGTGGATTTTCCAGCCGCAGTACGGGTTGCAGTTTGGCCCCGAGCCGTGCGGATTCCATGTCAACCACAATCCGTTGGCCCGCCTTACCCGTGAACACGGTTTCAAGAATTTGGCTTCCCGTCAAGGTGCCGCTGAGCGCAAGGGGCAAACTTTCGACTTGCGGCGAGAAGGGACGCTGAGGCAGCGAATCGACGCCCACGGCCACGGCATTCGAGACGCCGCGCGAGGTCGCCAGTCGAAGCGCGTAGATCCCGGGCCGGGCCTGGGGATCAAGTGTCAAGGCGACTTCCAAGCGTTTGTCGGTCGCCCCCGGTTGGACTTCCTGTTTGACAAGAGGAACATCCAAGATTACTTGGGCGTCCGCCGAAAGTTCGGCGCCGTCGATGGTTAAGGTTGTCGTTTCACCGATCTGCAAGCCGCGAAGCGAAAGATTGGTAATGGTGGGCGCCGCATGGGCGACCTCAGAGACTCCGGTCGCTCCGAGCAGGCTCGCCGCCAGCACGGCACAAGAAGCCGCCAGCGAGGAAAGCAATCGAGGACCGCCGCCGACGTGACGCAGCGCGACGCGATGCATATCCAAACCTCGTATTTGAAGTGAAAAAGGAGCGCGCTGCGGAGTTGAGAAAATGGCCGCGCGGAGAGGTAGGTGTGTTACGGACACGCTCGCCCGTGCCCTTCTAGCGAACTGGCCGACGCCCGTTCGCTAAGAAGTGTAATGGCCATAGATGCCCGCGACAACCAATCCAACCGCCCCGCGTCTAGCGGGAGCGGTTTGATCGTCTCGTTGGCGTTAAGCGGATCGACATGTTTCCACGGGTTGCCGTGGTATGAAAAGAACGCGAACGAAGGTCGCTTGGGTGTTATCCAGCGAAGGGATCGGCGTTCTGGTCGGTGTCGTCCTCAAAGGGATTGACTTCCGCATCGGCGGGAGGAGCTGCGCCCGGCGGTTGCGCCGGAGCTGCGCCCGCCGGTTGCGCCGGCGCCGCTCCAAACGGATCAGCTCCAGCGGGCGGATTCGCCGGCGCGGCGCCCGCGCCATCATTCGCTGGGGCGGCGCCAAACGGATCGGCTGCGGCGCCTGCCGGGTTAGCCGGCTGCGCGGGCGCCGCGCCGCCGAACGGATCTGCGCCTGCCCCACCCGCGGGTGGATTCACGGCAGGCGCCGCCCCAGCACCGGCTGGCTGCGCGGGAGCTGGACCACCAAAGGGATCAGCGCCAGCGCCCGCCGGATTGGCTGGCTGCGCGGGAGCTGGACCGCCAAACGGATCAGCGCCTGCGGGCATTGGTTGCGCGCCGGCGCCTTCCTCGGCATCCATCGCATCGGCAGGATTGGCCGGCGCTGCACCGCCAAAGGGATCAGCACCAGCGGGAGGTACGGCCCCGGCAGCAGGCTCATTCGCTGGGGCGCCGCCGAAGGGATCAGCGCCAGCAGGGGGTGCGGCTCCAGCGTCGGCGGGATTGGCCGGTGCGGCGCCGCCAAAGGGATCAGCGCCGGCGGGAGGCGCGGCTCCGGGAGCAGGCTCATTCGCCGGAGCGCCGCCAAAGGGATTGGCGCCAGCGTCTGGCATAGGTTCGTTCTCCATCGCTTCCGGCTGTTCGCCACCAAAGGGATTCCCTGCGGCGGGTTCGGCCGGAGCCGCACCGGCGCCGCCACCGAACGGGTCAGCCATTGCTCCACCCGCAGCCGGCGGCGCCGCAGCGCCACCGCCGAACGGATCGGCGGCAGGAGCGCCAGCGGCAGGAGGCGCAGCCGCGCCGCCACCGAAGGGATCAGCAGCACCCGCGCCAGCGCCGCCCCCAAAGGGGTCTGCGGCGGGCGGAGCTGCGGCGCCCGCCCCAACACCGCCAAATGGGTCGGCGGCTGGAGGAGCGGCTGCGCCCGCGGCGGCGCCGGCTCCAAAGGGATCGGCGGCCGCACCGGCGGCGCCAGCGCCAAAGGGATCGGCGGCCGCGCCCGCGGTGGCGCCTGCGGCGGGTTGAGCGGGCGACGCCGCGGGGGCGCCGCTACCCAGGTTATTGCCAAATGGATCAGCTTCGGCGGTTGCGTCCGCGGCGGCCGGAGGCAGCACGATACGCGGGGCCGCTTGCTTGGGACGCAAGACCCGCGATTCCGCCTGCTGCAACTGGTCGTAACGAATTTGATTCTCACGAATTTCGCTGCGCCGCGCTTGGAGCTTGGCCAAGCGGCGGTACTGCTCGATGGCGATCCGCGCCGAACCCTGCACGCGCTCCAGGGCCTGGCTCACCGGATACACGCGATCCGGAGCAGCCTGTTCGTACTCGGCGCCGCGCTGGAAATCGAGTTGTGCATCTTGGGGCCGGCCCAAATTCTGATACACAAGTCCGCGAAAGTAATAGACACGCGGGTCGATGCTGCCCGCGTCGATGGCGGCTGTCAGCGCTGCATGGGCGTCGCGATAGCGGCCCGCGTAATAATAATGCACGCCGCGACCATAGAACTCGTCCAGCAGATCATCTTGGGCCACGGCCGGCGCGGGCGGGACCACCGCCACGGCGCCCGCCATCATGGCGCTGCCCACAAGCCACGCCGCGCCAAAGCGGGCCAATCGCGGGCGAATGCGTCCTGGGAACATACCGCGCTTCCTTTATGAAGGGGAATTGAAGCGAAAAATCAAGAGATGTGCGACCGGGCTACGGAAAAGGCACAGTCGCGCGCAAGGTGGGTCAAGGGGATCTCTCATCCGATTGTATGATAATTCGGCGGAATCGCTGCTGCAAGCAAATCGCTCACCCATCAGAGTTTCTGACATCCAACGCTATGAACGCTTGGCGCCGGCCCCTATTTCCTCCGCAGATCGAGAAATGTTGCAAAGCGCGTACCGCTGGCGACGTCCTCTTGATGGTGGCATGGTAAACCTTCCGCGGCGCAGGATTTGCGTAGAACCTTACCCCATGCGTGAGTCCTTACGGCTCCTGTTCCTTGCCGGCACGACCTCAAACCGAACGGTGAAATGTGTGGCGCAGTATGGCGAAAGTCGCGGGCGCAACCATGGCCTTTGGGCTCTTGCACAGCCTGCTGGCAAGCCAGTCGGTCAAGCGGCGCGTGGCGGACACGCTGGGCGAACGCCCTCGAAATGGGCTTTACCGGGCGTTCTTCAACACCCAGTCCTTGGTCACCTTCGGAATGCTTTACGCCTACGCGCGGCGATTGCCGAACCAGACGCTGTACGAAGTGCATGGCGCGCCGCGGGTGCTCATGCACGCGGGACAAGCCGCGGGCTTGGCGCTAGCCGTGAGTGGCGCGCGGCGCGTTGGCATGGGTCGAATTACAGGAATCGACAGCTTTCGCGCCTGGCTGCACGACGAGTCCATACCTCCTGAACCCGAGGCTCAAGGCCCCGCACCGGATGACCAAGGCCGGTTGGACGATGGCGGTCCTTTTCGCCATACGCGGCATCCGCTCAACCTCTCGCCGCTGCCAGTGTTCTGGCTCTGGCCACGGATGACCACCAACTTGCTGGCTTTCAATCTGGTGGCGACGGCGTATCTGGTGCTGGGGTCGCGTCACGAAGAAGCCCGCCTGCTGGCCGCCTACGGCGACCGATATAAGCGTTACCAACAGAGCGGCGTCCCCTTCTACTTTCCGCATCCGGCATACGATGGGAAATCCGGAGACAAATCGCTCCGCTTAATGCAGAACCGAGTGCGAAAAATCGAAGAGAAGCGGCAATGAATCCCGCCCGCCACATTGGGAGCCCCGGAGTTTATTTCCGCTTTCGTCTTTTCTCGTTTTGACTTTCGACCTTCAACTCTTCGGTTTTCCTAGGCTGTTTCTTCTTCGCTCAATCCCAACTCATCGATCATTCGTTCACGGATTTTGAATTTTTGAACTTTGCCCGTGACGGTTTGGGGGAATTTGTCGACCAACCGCACGTAGCGCGGAACCTTGTAACGGGCAAGCTGACTGCGGCAGAATTCGCGGATTTCTTCTTCCGTGACAGATCCGCCATATTTGACCTTGATCCAGGCACATAACTCCTCGCCGTAGCGTGCGTCGGGCACGCCGACCACCGCCGACTGCTCGACCGCCGGATGGGTGAACAGGAACTCTTCAATCTCGCGCGGGTAGATGTTTTCGCCGCCGCGGATCACCATGTCCTTGATTCGGCCCGTGATTTTGTAATACCCGTTTGGCAGACGCAGGGCCAGATCGCCCGTGTGCAACCAACCCTCGCTGTCGATGGCGGCCGCCGTGGCCTCGGAATTGTTGTAATAGCCCAGCATGACCACATGGCCGCGGGCGCACAGTTCGCCTTGCTGCCGGTCTTCCAAGTCGCGGCCGTCGATGGGATCGACGATTTTTACCTCGACGCCCGGCAGCGGCCGCCCCACGGTTTCCACGCGCAGCTCCAGTGGGTCGTCGTCGCCGGTTTGGGTGATGACGGGCGAGGCTTCGGTTTGGCCGTACGCGATTGTCATTTCGCGGGCGCCCATGTCGCGAATCACGCGCTTCATAATCTCGATGGGGCATGGGCTGCCCGCCATGATGCCCGTGCGCAACGATGAAAGATCGCGGCTGGCGAAGGTAGGGTCTTCCAACTCGGCGATGAACATAGTGGGAACGCCGTAGAGCGAGGTCGCGCGGCCTTGTTCGATGGCGTCAAGCGTAGCGGTTGGCTGGAAATATTCCGCCGGAACAACCATTGCCGCACCGTGGACGACTGCCGCCAAGTTGCCTAAAACGCAGCCAAAACAATGATAAAACGGAACGGGAATGCAAATTCGGTCCTCATGCGTGAGGCGTTGCCGCTGCCCGATGTAGAAAGCATTCAACAACAGGTTGCGATGGCTCAACATCGCCGCTTTGGGAAAGCCCGTGGTGCCCGAGGTGTATTGAATGTTGATCGGGTCCGAAGGCTGGAGCGCGTCGCCCAGGCGTTGCACACGCTGCGGCTCGATCGCCCGGGCCCGGCGCAGCATCTCTTGCCACGACATGCAGCCGGCCGGCGGCTGGCCTTTGAGCGTTACCACCTGCCGCAGGCGGGGGAAGTCGGTGGACCGCAGCTTGCCGGGAACGCAGGAAGCCAGTTCGGGGCAAACCTCATCCAGCATCGCGAAGTAGTCCGAGGATTTGAACTGGTCCACCAGAAACAACGCCACCGCGTCGCTCTGCCGCAAGACGTACTGCAACTCGAACGGCCGATAGGCGGGGTTGATCGTTACCAACACGGCCCCGATGCGGGCGGTGGCGAATTGCAATATCACCCATTCCGGCACATTGGTGGCCCAGATCGCGACATGATCGCCGGGACGAATGTCCAAGGCCAGTAAGCCCCGCGCGGCGTCATCGACGGCCTGCAAAAATTCTCGCCACGAAAGCCGCACACCAAGCTGGGGAAACACGAGGGCGTCGCGGTCCGCGTGACGCGCGGCCGTCTCTTGCAACACTTGCCCGATGGTCAAACCTTCGACCCACGGCGCCGCAGCATTGGCCGACATGGCGTGGCTCCGAGCGAAGAAATGAATATTGGGTAGCGAATCTTGAGTACCGAAGGAATGTGGCGCAGAAGTCGTGGAGAAAGTGAATTCGCCTCGGTTACTCCGGTCTTGTTGATTTTGCAGGAAACGGCCAGGAAAGTCCAATTGAATCGCGGAGGGAAAACAGCCACTTTTGCTCCGATAACCCACCACCCACGACCGACCACGGAGAGTCGCTTACTTTCTCGGCGGATCGTTCAGATACACGGCCAGCGGGATGAAGATTAACAGCGGCGCCCAGGCGGCCAGCGAGGGACGCATCCACAACCCCGCGCCCATGCCTTGGCAGGCCAAGACGACCACCATGAATGCCATCGCCAACAGCACGCCCTTGCCCGCCGCGAGGAACACATTGCGTTGCTCGGCCGAGAACGCCAGCGGCAGTCCCAGGAATAACAGGGCCAAGTCCAAGAAGGGACGAATCAACCGCGAGTGAATTTCCACCTGCACGTCGGCGCCATAGTCCAGGCTAGGATTCCGTAGTCCCGACCATAACTGCCAAGTGGAAGCGAACTGACGCCATCCGGCGCCGCCGGCCAGTTGCTCAAACCCCACGTCGCTGGCCAGGAAACATTGGCTGCCGGTGAGCCAGGAAGTGTCGCGCGGCGTTAGCACGGTGACTTTGCCAGCGATGGTCAACGGCGGCAGTTCGGCAATGTTGGGCGGCTCGGTTACATTTTCCAGCAAGTAGCCGCCGGGTCGATCCGAGGTCGGACGATGATAGTAAGCATTTTCGGCGACGAGATGCCGGCCAAAGTCTCCAAGCGGCTCCTCGAACATGAACTTCGGCAGGCTGATGCGTTTCTCGCCGGCATAATAGTACTGGCCGTTGAGCAAGACGCCGGTCCGATTGTCATACCGCGCATACACCGGCCGGCCGCGCGTGCCGAGCCAATCCTGCGCATTCCGGGAAAGTTGTTCGCGATACGCCGGCAGGAGCAGTTCGCGGTTGGCCATGCCGACCACCGCCACCACAATCGTCGCCCCGATCAGCGGCCGCGCGATGCGCCGCGGCGAGACGCCGCCTGCAAACAACGCGGTCATCTCATTGGAGCGGTGCAGCCAGGCAATGGTGAACATGGCCGCCAACAACACCAAAAACGGCCCCAAGCGATCAAAGATCCACGCCACCCGCGGCCCGTAATATCCGACCAGCACGGGCAGCAATCCGCCCTGGGAATCGCCCAACTCGATAAACTCTTCGATGTTGGTGAACACGTCGATCACCACGAACAGCCCCGCGGCGCTGGCAAAGCAGACCCCGAGCGTACGGAAGAACCGACGCAGGAGGTAACGGTCAAAGAGTAGCATCAGCGCCGATTCCTGAAGCGGGAATTGCAAATTGCAAAATGAGAAGATTTTTGCGCTCGCATCCTTCCCGACCGCAAAGGCAATCCTCGATCCAAAACAACGCGATACAATAATCCAATTCGCAATTTGCAATTCCTATTTTGCAATTTGCATTTACTCTCTTCCCGGTTGAGCCGCCCACTGCACCGCGCGCGCCAGCGACGCGATTCCTTGGCGGATGCCTTCCGGCGATTGGACTCCGAAACTTAGCCGCATCGTGTTCTTGCGCACGGGTTCGCCTTCCAGCGGATAACAAAACTCGCCGGGCACGTAGAGGACGCCTTCCTCCAACGCTCGGTCAAACAAGCGGCCGCCGGGGCCAGTATCGACATGATCCGGCAACGTGGCCCAGACATACAGGCCGCCGTCAGGCCGGCGCCACGAGACGCCCGGCAGCGGCGCCAGGTGTTCCTGGGCCGCGTCAAGCATGGCGTGCAACTTCGTCTGATAACTGGCGCGGATCGCCTCGACGTGCGGCTCAAATAGCCCCTGCTCCAACACCTTGCCCATCAACTCTTGGCTGAAGTTGGGCGATCCAAAGTCGATGTTTCCTTTTAGATCGCAGACGGGACCGACAAGATGCGGCGGCAAGATCCCCCACCCCACGCGGATGCCGGGCGAGAACGATTTGGAAAAGGTGCCGGCGACGATCACCGTGTCGCCTTGGTCGTCGACCGTTCGGGCGCTGGGCACGTCGTCGCCCGCGTATCGCAATTCGCGATAGGCGGCGTCTTCGATCACATGAATCTGGATCGTCTTCGACCAGCGCTTCGCCAGTTCCACGATCGCGGCGCGGCGGGCCAGCGAAGTCGTCACGCCGCAGGGATTGTCGAAGTACGGCACAAGGTAGATCAGCTTAACCCGCGGCAGCTCGCCCGCCTGCTCCAGTCGCCGCAGCGCCCCGTCGAGCGACTCGGGAACCATTCCCTGATCGTCCATCGCCACGCCGATGGCTCGTCCGCCCAAGTGTTTGACGATCCCCAGGAACACTAAGTAGGTGGGCGACGTGCAAAGCACGATGTCGCCGGGGTCCACCACGCACTCCGCCACCAGATGCAACAGTTGGTTGCTGCCGGCGGTAAGCACAACCTGGTCCAGCGACGGCGGCGGGTTGGCGGCGTGCGGCGAGTCGGCCGCAAGCACCCGTTGCAAGAGTTGCTCCCGCAAGAGGGGATGTCCTGGCGTGGCGCCGTACTGAAGAGCCGTCCGCGCTTCGTCCGCGGTGGCGAAGATCGCCACGAGCGCGCGGCGAGTCGCCTCGACCGGCAACGTGTCTTGATCGACAAAGCCCGCCGCCAGCGAGATCAACCGCGGGTTGGCCAGCGCGCGCGACATTAAGTCGCTAATGGGCTGTCCCCCAGCCCAATGGGCGCGTTGACTCAGGCGAATGTGCATGGGTAGGAGGGGCAAAAGTAAAAATCATTTGCTCCGAGCTTGCGGAGAATCGAACGCCACGCCGCAGGCAACTCCCAAAGGGGCGGACGCGTCCCCGTGGAAACTTCGTCCCATCCCAAGGTCGATTTCCGCGACCGTACCCTAAACGCCAGGGGCAAGCGGGTCAAGGCAAGTTCATTTCCCCGCGAATCTGCGCCGCATGGTCCTGGGCGAATATGCTCCGCAATAGCAGGGGCCAGCGCGGATCAACCAACCACTGTCGCCTGATGCTCCTTTCCGCAGGCCGCGATGATGGCCTGCTGAATCGAATCGGCTTCTTCGCTGGTGAGGGTCTTTTCGGCGGGGCGAATCGTGTACGAGAACAGCAGTCGTTTGCGGCCGGGACCGTCTTTGTTGGGATCGCGGAAGTCCTCGCGGAACGCGATCGCTTCCAACTCGGCTCCCGCGGCGTGGCGCACGGTGTCGGCCAGGTCGGCCCAGCGCACTTTCTCGTCGACAATCAGGTTCAGATCGCGCGTAATCGGCTGCTGCGTGCTGAGTGGCTGATACTTGGGAACGAGCCGAGCGACGCGCTGCGACTCGGCTAACTGCAACTCGGCCACGGTCGTCGCCGCGCGAAGTCCGAAGTGTTTCAAACCCGCGGCGTTCAACTCGCCCAGGTACCCCCACCGCACGCCCGCCAAACGCAGTTCGCACGCGCGGCCTGCTTCCAAGAGCGGGTGGCTCCACTCGGCCACCTCCAGACGCATGTCGGCATTCAACTCGGCAAGCAAGACCTCGACCGCGCCTTTGACGTGCAGGAAGTCGCCGCCGCTTGCCAGGCCCAGCAGCCACGGTTCGTCGGGCAGGTGGTTGGCGAGCGGCAGGTATACTTTGGCGGTCTCGAACAACTCGGCGTGCGGATTGGAAAGCGATTCATTGATGCGCCGCGCATCCAGCAAGCTGGGGATCAGGCTGGTCCGCAAGCGGTCGGCGCCTTTAAGCATCGGCGTGCTGGCCATCAGCGAGGGGGCGTCGGTCCAGGGACTGAATGAGGTCGTCCAGCTTTCGGGAACCATGCTGGTGGTCAACGCTTCGTCAAAGCCGGCGGCGGTTACCGCGCGGCGGACTTTTTGCAGCACCCGGTCAGCGTCGCTGCGGTGCGAAGCCGCCATCGGAACCGACACATCCTCGGGAATCTTGTCGTACCCGTGGATGCGGGCTGCTTCTTCAATCAGGTCGATCTCCCGCGTCAGGTCGCGCCGCCAGGAGGGAGGCGCAATCTCGACGACGTCGTTTACTCCGCGCAGTTCGCCTCCCAAGGCGGTGAGGATGCGGACCAGTTCGTCGCGGTCGATCTCAATGCCCAAAATGCGCTGGATCTGTGAGAACCGCAGCACGATCGGCGCCGGGGGCGGCGCTGGGCGGCCAATGTCGATCACACCTTCGGCCAGTTCGCCGCCACATAGTTCGAGGATCAACTCGCAGCAGCGGCGGCTGGCCCAATCGATTCCCCGTGGATCGACGCCGCGCTCAAAGCGGTAGGATGAATCGCTAAATAACTTTAACGCGCGAGCTGTACCGCGGATCGAGAGCGGGGCGAACTCGGCTGACTCGATCAAGAGGTCGGTCGTCGCGGTCGAAACCTCCGTGTCGGCGCCGCCCATCACGCCGCCTAGCGCCACGGCGCGCTCGGCGTCGGCGATGACGCACATCTCGGGAGAGAGTTCATACGTCTCGTGGTTGATTGCCTCGAACTTCTCGCCCGGCCGAGCGCGGCGGACGACTACCTGCTGCCCGCGCAGGTGTTTCAAGTCGAAAGCGTGCAAGGGCTGGCCGCACTCCATGAGCACGTAGTTGGTGATGTCCACCACGTTGTTGATGCTCTTCCACGGCTTCTTTTTGTCACGCTGCGCGGGGCGCGGATCGAAGATCGTCCGCAGGCGCCGAGCCATCCAGTCCGGCGTCGGTCCCACCCGCACGCCACGAATCACGCGGGCTGTGTAGCGGTAGCATAGGTCGGGGCAGTCGATCGCCACCGTGGCCAGGTCGGCAGCCTGCGTCTTTCCCGACGCGGGCCGCGGATCGGTCGTTTGCAGCTTCTTATTGAACAGCACCGCGATCTCGCGCGCGACGCCCACGTGGCCCAGGCAGTCGGGGCGGTTGCTGGTGATTTCCAGGTCGATCGCCCGATCATCGCCGGCCTGCCACGATTCTTCATGGTTTAGCCCCGCCATTGCCAGTCGTTGTTCGACTTCCTCGGCCGGCATGTCCAGGGCCACGTAATTTTTGAGCCAGTTCCAGGAGACGATCATTGAAATGCGGAATGCGAAGTGCGGAATGCGGAATTAAAGGCGCGGGAGCGACGTTGTTTCGCCGCTCGCCCAACGAGAGGCGTATGGCGACGGTTCGCGAATCGACAACTTTTCTCACGGGACGATCGTGAGGCGCCGGCGTGGACGCGCTGTCTGGCGGCGCGCTGCGCTTCCGAACGGCGCGGCGGTTCATGGTTAGAACTGATGCAGGAACCGAACGTCGTTGCGGTAGAACTCGCGGATGTCGGTAATGTGGTGGCGGCGCATGCACAGCCGCTCGATTCCCAGGCCAAAGGCAAAGCCGGCAAATTGCTCCGGATCGTAACCAACGGCCTGCAGCACGTGCGGATCAACCATCCCGGCGCCGCCGAACTCGGTCCAGCCGCCGTTCCAGTAATAGTCGCACTCGACGCTCGGCTCGGTGAACGGGAAGAACGACGGCCGGAAGCGAATATGCACGTCGGCCCCCAAGTAACTAGAGGCGAACAGCCGTAAGACGCTCTTGAGGTCGGCCATCGTTACGTGGCGATCCACCAGCAAACCTTCCATCTGGTGGAACATGGGGTAGTGCGTACGGTCCACTTCGTCAGGCCGGTAGACGCGCCCCAGGGCGATGATCCGCACGGGCGGCGGCGTGTTCTCCATCACCCGGATTTGGACCGTACTGGTCTGACTGCGCAGCAGCATCGGCGCCTGTTTTTGTCCCGCTCCCACGCCCGCGGTGTGCAGGTAAAAGTTCTCCAGCGGATCGCGCGCCGGATGGTCGTGCGGGATGTTCAGGGCCTCGAAGTTGTGCCGCTCGTCCTCGATCTCCGGACCGTCGGCCACCGAGAAGCCGAGCCGGCCCATGATGTCCTTCAACTCTTCGATGGTCTGGGTGATCGGGTGCAATCGGCCCAACCGCGGTGCGCGGCCGGGAAGCGTGAAGTCGAAAAACGGCTCGCTCTTGCCGGGGACTGCGGCGGCCTTGATGCGTTCTTGGGCTGCGTCGAACCACGCTTGCAGTTGCTGCTTGACTTCGTTGAACCGTTTTCCAGCCGCGGGCTTATCCTCTTTGGGCACGCCGCCCAAACCCTTCTGCACGTCTTTTACGCGGCCGCTCTTGGCTCCCATAAATTCAACGCGCGCGGCTTCCAACTCATCGGCGTCGCCGGCAGCGGCGAAGGCGCGCTGGGCCGCCGTCGCCAATTCGTCCAGTTCCGTCAGGAAATCCGACATGCCGTTTTATGCGCGAGCGAGGAGAGGGGCGATTCCTTAAGACGCGGCGACACAGAGCCAGGTTCGCCGTTGTGGGTCACTGCTAAATGCAAAATGCAAATTGCAAAAGGAAAACCGGCGGCGTTACCGGCCGCCCAATCTTCCATTCTGCAATTTGCATTTCGCAATTTGCAATTTCCCTACGCGGCCAAGGCGCCTTTGGCTTTCTCGACCACGGCGTCAAAGGCGGCGGGATCGCTAATCGCCAATTCCGACAGCGTTTTGCGGTCCAGCTCCAGTCCGGCCTTTTGCAGGCCGTTGATGAACTCGCTGTAACGCAGGCCCCGTTCGCGGCAGGCAGCGTTAATGCGGATGATCCACAGGCGGCGGAACTCGCGCTTGCGGGTCTTGCGGTGCCGATAGGCGAAGACGCCCGCCCGCACCAGCGTTTCTTTGGCGCTGCGGTACAGGCGGCGACGGCCGCCGACAAATCCTTTGGCTTTCTTGAAGAGGCGACGTTTCGCCTGGCGCCGGGCGGCGCCCTTAGTGGTTCTCATAACAGTGCGACCTTGTCGCAAAAGGTGGCGTAACCAGGCCCCTTCGAGCCGACCTCGAAGGCGTTTTATTGCCCGTACGCGTGGGGAGTAAGGACTGGAGTGATGGAGTTATGGAAAAACGGGCTAACCCTTCGCTTAACGCATTACTCAAACACTCCCGTACTCCATTCCTGCTCGCTGGTTCCCGCATGACGCCCGCCTGGCGGCGCCGCCGCGTGGGAAGTGGGAGTTGGTTCAGGAGCTGTGCTTGCCGAGAGCGGCGTGAATGCTGCTCTCCATGCACTTATCGACGGCCGCGGTGCCACGGAGCTTGCGCTTCCGCTTTTGCGACATTCGCGACGCCAAATGGCTGGTGCCTGCTTGACGGTGCATGGCCTTGCCGTTGGCCGACAGCCGGAACCGCTTCTTGGTTCCCTTGTGGGTTTTCTGCTTGGGCATAACGAAATCGCCTTCGTGCTCGCTGGGTTCGGTTCCGCGTTGGAGAACAAGGAAACGAAGGTAGCGCTGGGGACTAAACGGGTTAATTTACGCGATTCGGCCCCGTAGGAAAAGGCCGGTGGCCGCGCGAAAGACGCGCCTGGGGATGAGAAAAACACAGTCGTAGCGGCGGCGTCTCGTTGCTGAATGCTTTATTCAATGCCGCAATTTTCGACGGCGAGACGCCGCTACGACGATAAAACAAAACACTCACAACCTCTCAGGTGTCGCGGTGGACGGTGGCGGGAGAAAACGCGGGCAGGCACACGGCCAGATACTCCGCTCCTTGCGGCGTGCTGTAGCGGACCCATTCGCCCGGATAGGTGACAACCGCCTGTCCAGCGGCTACGTCGATCACGCCGCCTTCGTATTCCACGCGCAACACGCCCGACAAGACGATCGAAAATTCTTCAAACTCCGGCCGCTGCCCCGGCTCTTCCCACCCCGGCGGCGACTTCATCCGCGCGATGCTCAGGGACTCGTGCCCCGAGTTCACCCGGCCGATGAATTCCTCAATAGATTTTGGTTTGTTGCCGGCCGCAGTGATGCGGGTCGGCTGATCGATTCGCTGGGGCATGGGGTCCTGCCTTCCTCAATCCACGTTCGGGAACTCACGGGCAAAAGGAAAAAAGCCACGGATGAAGAACGGACGAAACACAGAAAAGGAAGAACGCAGTTTAGCAGGTACAACCGCGTTCCATTTTATCCGTGTTTTGTCCGGTTCCATCCGTGGCCCGCTATTCTTGCCTAGCGGGTCGCCGTTTGGAGAGGACGTCCACTATAATAGACGGCGGGCTGGCCGTCGATTTTCTTGAGCGCCGAACGTGTCTTGGGTGTGGCATTGCGCGTCGTGGGACCGGGAAGCTGGGGCGGAACGGGGGCCTCGTCCGCATCTTCGAACGCCTCGGGCGGAGCCGTTGGAATCGGTTCTGCGAGCGTCGGTCCTTCGCTCACCGTTCCCGCGGGGAATGAGCCTTCCGTGATGTGCCCTTCGATGATCTGTCCTTCATACGGCGCCCCGTGGACTTCAGCGTGGGCGCCGCAACCACAGGCCGCCAAATCCGCGCGGTGTCCCCACAGGCCCCGCCAACTGGTCGGGCACGCCTTGGCATGCGGCGGGCCGCAAGAACGCGGGCCGGTCCAGTTGCCGTAATGGTCGCAGGGGTCACAGGCCTTGGGAGGATCATTGATCCACGGATGCACGTAAAACTCGCCGCATCCCGCGCCGCAGGTGGCCGCTTCCCGCAAATAACCGAACAAGCCCCGGCTACCGTGATGTTTCGGACATGGGCCGTTGATCCCGCATGCGGCGCACGCGGGAGCGGCGGGGGCGACCGGAGCGCACGCCGGCTCGCAGGAGGCGGCGACGATGTCGTGCGGGCCGTAGTCCCCGCAGTAGCGGGGGCCACAGCAGCAACCAGCCGCGGCCAGAGCACTATAACAAGCGATGGCGAACGCGGCGAAACCTTGCATTTTCATTGCGGAGTTCCCTCTCCCCAAGAACGAAGCGACTCACCACAGCCTATCGGCCAGTGCGATCGTCAAAATCGAGAAAATCGCTCTAATCGGCAAGGTTTCGCACCGTGCGAAGGGCGTGTTATCCGCAGTGCAAGCGGGTAAGATAAGGCGTTTTCGTTTTTCACCTGACTTGGGTGCATCGCTTATGAAACGCATCGGCATCCTCACCGCCGGGGGAGACACGCCCGCCTTGAACGCCACCCTGCATGGCGCCGTGGTGCGGGCTAACCAGCTCAAGATTGAGGTCATTGGGCTGATGCAGGGCTTTAACGCCCTGTTTCATCCGCGAACGCCCCACGTGCATCTGAACCCGTTGTTTGGCGAAATTCCCGAGTTGGACCCGACCCGCGGGGGCACCATTTTGGGCGCTTCGCGCGATTACGTGAACGCCACCGACCACGACGCGCTTACGCAGGTGGCCCGACGATTGAAAGAACTCCAACTGGATGGGTTGGTGTGTGTCGGCGGCGACGGCACGATGAACGGCATTCAGCCGCTGTGCGGCATGCTCCCCACCGTGCTGGCCCCCAAGACCATCGACAACGACCTCGGGCTGAACTACCCGCACGAGGCCGACCACTGGATTCGCGATCCGGCCGAAGGCGAGCCGGGCTACCGCTATCGCCGGGCCGAATTGCCGCACGCGTTTGACCTGGAGCAGATGGTCAACTACGCCACGCCCGGCTACGCCACAGCGGTATTCGTAGCGACCATGGGGGTGGGACGCATCCGCACCACGGCCGAAAGCCACCGCCGCGTGGCGATCATCGAGGTCATGGGGCGCCACTCGGGCTATATCGCGCTGGGGACTGCATACGGCCAACCCGATTTGATCCTGCTGCCCGAGTCCCCCATTCACTGCGATTTACTTGCTGAGCGGGTCAAGGAGCTTTACGCCCTGCAGCGGAACGTGCTGATCGTATGCGGCGAGGGCATTACAGACGAGACGGGCCACGTACTTGGCTCCACGCGGCGCTCGACGGATCCGGCCGGGAACATGATGCTTAGCGGCGCCTCGGAAGCGCTGCGCGAGATGCTAATCGAAAAGATCGGTGATGAGTTTTTTCAGACGCATGGGCGGAACGAGTCGGCCGGCTCGGCGATTTTCACCCGCAAGGTCGGCCACACGCAGCGCGGCGGTCGTCCATTGCGGTTCGATCGTTATCAGGCGGCGCAGCTCGGCGGCAAGGCGGTCGAGATGCTGCTGGAAGGCCAGAATAACCACGTCGCCACTCTCCAGTGGAGCCGCTCCGAGGGCTTCTACGTGGACAGCTTCAGCGGCCACATATTCCGCGACCAATGGGGCAAGATTCACGCCCGAAACGTCCACCCGGCCATGTATGACCCAGAACTGATGCAGCCAACGCCGCTGGGTATTGAATACCTGCTGCCAATCTTCACCAGGGCCATTGGCGCGGATGACGTCGAACATATCCGCCAAACGTTGTTTGACTCGGGCAATCTCTACCGCCGTTACCACTCGGTAAATATCGATCTTCGCAAACGAGTGCGGTATTTGGATGCGTAGCAAGCGAGAGGAAGAAGGTCGAAAGTCGCAAGTCACCAGTCCAAAGACGAAAGCGGAAATGCCTTTATTTTCGCACGCCAAATTATGGAGTGCGGCGATTCATCGTCGCTTTAAACTTTTTTTCCTTCGACGTTCGACCTTTTCGTAAGATAGGTGGGACGCGTGCGTCTTATCCATTACAAGGGCGCGGCGGGAGGGGTGCGCCAGCGGTCGATCCTCGACAAAAAAGGTTTTATGGCCGTGTTCGATCCCTGGGAATGTGAAGCCGCGCGAATGTGTCTGGCGGTGGGCAACCCGCAAGCCGCGGCCCGTATGTTGTTGAATTTGCCCCAGCGAGACCAGCGGGCGGTTCAACGGCTGTTGCTGGAATGCGGCGCCGCGTTGGCCGTGCAGGCTCGCGAGGCATACCGCCAGGGCGAATTGACCGCGGCCGAGGACGTGCTGGCCCTGGCCCGGCAATGCGCTGAACTGACGGGAGACGCAATCCTGCTTCACAACCAAATTGTTCGCGCACGCAAAGAGACGACGGTCCTGCCGCCGCCCTTGGCGCTGCTGCGGGAACGCGGGGTGTCGTTTGGGCTGCGCGGTCGGGGGCTAGTGGTTAGTTCACCGGTGGCGGTCCTGGGAAGCGTGCGAAACCCGGACGCCCACGTACCGCTTCTTGGCCGGTTGCATCGCGAGCACGCGTTGATCTCGCGCCATGAGCGACGTTACTGGCTCGCCCGCCCTCCCCATCACGACGAAGTGGTGGCGATCAACGGCGCCGAGGTTACTTCCTCCCAGACGCTGGAGCACGGCGACCGCATCGGCCTGGGAGGACGTGACGCGCGAGGCCAGCGCGAGCTGACGTTCCTGTTGCCCGACCGTGACTCGACCACCGCTGTACTTAAACAGGAGCAGCGCGGGGTAGTGACGCCCAGCGGCGACACGTTTGACCGCGTGGTTCTCTTGGACGACTATTTGACTATCGGACCGGGTCCATCCGCTCATCTTCCCGCGCCCTGCCTGGCGTGTTCCGAGGTTCGCCTGACGTGGTCCGTGGAAGGATTAACGGCCAGCGCCGCGGGCGGCGTTGTTTACCACGAAACGCCCGATGGCGAATGGAACGACCCGCCCACGCCTTTGCCGGTCCCGTGCCGGTTGGTCGCGGTCGGCGACGAGGGGCTGGCGGATCAAGTTTTGCAGGATTATCAATGCGGCGCGACGTTAGACGAACGTATCGATCTGTTCGACCCCCGCCGCCGCGCCCCATAATACGGCGCTCGTGCTTCGCGAGTGCAGAACCTGTCATAAAGCGATTGGCCCCACATTGGCTTGCGAAGATGGTGAGGGTTGCTCATGAACGCCACGCCTGCCCCATTCCTTCCAACGCGGCGCGAGTTGGAGGAACTACTGGCCCGTGAACGTCCCCGGTTGGTGAACCTGGCCAAGAAGATCGCCAGCACGCGCGACGACTCCGTGGGCGAAGACCTGGTCCAGTCGGCTTCCCTCGAGGTGCTGCAAAAGATCGACGCAGGGCTTCCCTTCGTGGATACCGATCTATGGCGGTATGTGTGCTGGACGCTGCGCAATCGGGCGATCGACCGTCAGCGACGACGGGAATTACGCCTGCTGCAAGACCTTGCCGCCGTGCAGGATGACGAGTCACCCGATTTGCCCGCGCAAGTGCCCGCGCCCGATGCATCGCCCGACCGCGCGGCGCTGGACCGGGAACGCTTTGAGCACAAGAAGAAGCTGCTCAGCGATATTCTGGAGGAGTATTGCCGCCGGTGCGAATCGCAGCCGCGGATGCTCTCGGGCAAGGAGATTTTCGAGCGCATGCTCCGGGGCGAGTCACCCGAGCAAACCGCCGCCGCGCTCGGCATGAAACGCAACACCATCGACAAGGCCCGGCGCGACGCCCGCGAGAAATTGCGCGACCTGATGGAGCAACACGACGTCCACCATACCGTCTTCCAGACGTTCTTCCGCCGAGAAATGGAGCATCCCTTTCAAGGCCAACGCAAGAACGCGGGCACGGTCGAGGTGCAGACCACCAGCGAGCTATTCCGCTGGATCATGGACGAAGCCGGCGCGCTTTGCCCGCCGCCGCATCGCCTGCGAGACTACCTGGCCGCGCCCGAGGACGAATTGTTCCGCGACATTCGTTATCATGTGAAAGAGGCGCGGTGTCCGCTCTGCTGCGACCTGATCGACGCCTGGGCGTAGTTCGGTGATCGGGGGATGGCGGCTCGTTCTTGCTTGTTGGAGAGAACGCAACAATCCACCTCATTTCTCCGACGATCCGAATCCGATCGGCAACCGCCAACCGCCCACAATTGACCATCGAAAACCGCTTTCTCCCATGCAGCGATTACGTTGTCCTGATTGTTCGTTTGTCGCCGCCTGCGGAGTGTCGGAGATGCTGCGGTGGCTGCAAACTGTGGGAATGATGCGGCGCGCGAAGGAGCTTGACGTGCCGGTGATCGAGGAGCTTTTCGCGCGAACCGCGGACCGTTTTCGCTGTCCGGAATGTGGCTGCGCGGGGTTGATCGTCGATGAATTCGACGATGACGAGAGTGACGAGGCCTGGGGCATGGCGCCGATCTGCGCCCGGTGCCGGCAGCCAATTCCTCCTGAGCGACTCGAAATCTTCCCTAACGCCACGTTGTGCGCCACGTGCCAGAACACGGCGGAAGCGACCGATGCCGAGACGCCCGAGTATTGCCCGCGCTGCGGCTCGATCATGGCGCTCCGTCAAACCACGGCGGGCGGCGTCCAACGCTACGCCCTGTTTTGCCCCCAATGCCGACGGTAAGGCGAATAAGCAGTGCGGCGATTCATCGCCGCTTTCGGCCATCGACTTTCGCCCTTCCTCTTACCGCGTGGGCGCGGAGGGCGCGGCGAGTGTGCCGGCAGTCGCTGTCCAGGTGGGTTGCGACCACGGCGCGGGACTGCTGGAAACGATCGAGGTGGCGGGCTGCGTCGTCGTATTGAAAGAAACCTGCCGCACCGAATGAGCGGCGCCAGGCGACGTTGCCGCCGAAAGCCGGTCCCGGGCGACGGGAACCGGCGTTGGCGCTTCGGTTACGCTTGCGATGAGCGGATCGGGTCGATCAATCGCCGGTAGCCGAGTTGGAGCGGGCGCCGGCGGACTGCTGCGAACCGCGACTTGCGTCTCCATCGCGCGGGGGCGCGCACCGTGGGGGCGCAAGGCTCGCCGTCGCTCGGCCAGTTGGCTCAAGGCATCGGCGGCGGGAAGCAGTTTGGGATTCAGCGCCAGGGCGCGGTGGTATTCGTTCTCGGCCAGGTCCAACTCGCCAAGCGTCGCGTAGACATACGCCAGGTTTGCGTGGGCCTGGGCCTCATCGCCAGCGCGGCGGAACTCGTTCAGGCATTCCTCGAATCGCCCCTGCTCGCCCAGCACTAGCGCCAGATTGGTGCGTGCGGTTTGATTCGTGGGTGATACCTCCAGCGCCTGCCGCAACTTCACTTCCGCCTCGTCCAATTGGTCTTGCAGATACGCCAGATAGCCCGCGTCGGCCAGCAGTTCGGCGGTAGGCTCGCCCGCCGATAACGCCCGTTGAAAATGCTCCTCGGCCTGGGTGAACCGCCGCCGCTGCGCTGCGATCACACCCAAGCGATGATGCGCCAACGCGTTCTGAGGATCATTCCGCAGGACTGCCTCGTATACCAGGCGAGCGCTTTCGACCTGCCCATGACGTTCGTTCAGTCGAGCCAGGCTCAAGGGCGACTCGAAATTGTCCACGGCGGTTGCATTCGCGTCCGGCGTTTTTTTCCAAGGAAGCTGGGGCGAAAAACTCGCGCAGCCAACACTGGTTCCCAGGATCGCAAGGCACATCGTCCGAAGCAGCCGTCGCCAATGCGCGGAAGACTCCATCATGGTTCCTTAAGTCGCTATCGGAGGACGGAAATCGTTGGGGGGCCGCCCTGAATGACCGTCGTCTCGGGGCATCCGCATCTTAGGTTCGTACTTCCTTGCACACTTGCAACCCGCAGTTGGTTTAGAAGATTCCCCCGAACCCACCAAACCCACCGAACCCGCCACCTATGCCCGAACCGCCGCCGTACCCGCCGTACCCACCCGACATGCCGCGGTAGTACGCGCGTTCGCCTTCTTCCGAGGTCAGCGGCTGAGCGAAAGACGGCGCCACCACCACGCGTTCCTCGGCGTCGGGCACGCCAAGCCGCACCAGCGCCCGCACCACGGCTTCGCGTCGTCGCAGGTCCAGTTCGGGGTTGAAATGCACGGGGTAGTGGAACTCGGTTTCGGTGCGGGCCGACGTCCGGCTGCGTTCGATGACGACCGGCCACGGGGCGCCCTGCCGCAGCTCGTCGGCAATGCGTTTGACGTGATCTTCCCCGTACTCGTTGAGCCGCACGCCCCCCACGTTCACGCCGTCCACCACGTCGTTCAACTGGAATTCGTGCTGGTGGATGATGAACTTGGCGGCCTCGGCGTTTTCTTCCTGGGCGCGGTTAATCTCATCCACCTCGGCTCCCAGCATCGACGGCGCGGGTGGGGTATAGAACGCAGCGATGCGCTGCCGGTTCATACAGCCCGCCGCCGTCAGCGCCGTAAACAGACCAATCCAGAGACGCCGTCGTCGAGAAAGCATGGGTCGTTCCTTCACTTGCCTCGTTGTCATGTTCCGCGTCGCAATGCGGGTGTGCAACGCAGCCATGTACTCGCTTGGTTTAAACACTACCCATCGGAAATCGCGTTTCGTGCGCCGTCGCGGGGAACTTCCCTGTGCGGCGCACTGAAACGGAATTGTCTACTCGGAAAAACCGTGAGGACTACAGAGGTAGGCGTCTTGATGCGTATCGAAGGTAGTTTCCAGTTTGTACCCGCGTCGGGCGTCGCGGCGGGCTTGCGCCCATGCCTTGTGGCGTTGCCGGCGGTGTTCGGGCCAGATGGTGCTGCGGTGGTGAAAGTTTTGGTCGCCTTCGAGACGCAGGTGGAAGAAAAAGTCGCTATCGGTTGGTTCGGTCACCGTCATACCGGGCAACACGAACGGACACCGATCATTCTCCAAGGGGTGCACCAGTTCCGGACTAACCAGGACCACCAGTTCTGTTTCGCCCCGCCGCACTTGTTGATCGCTAAACAACGCGCCCACCAACGGCAGATCGCCCAGAAACGGCACCCGGCTTTGTTCACCGTGCTGCTCGTCCTGGATCAACCCAGCAATCGCCAGCCATTGTCCCTCGCGCAGATCGACCGTGGTGTTGACGGCTCGCGTGTCCAGGCCGGGGATGCCATCGACCGAGTTGCTCGCGTTCAGCGAACTGAACGAAGGCGTTACGTGCAGGCGGATGCGATCCTTGTCCAACACCGTGGGGGTGAAGGCCAACTGGGTGCCAAAGCCGCGGAACGTGGTGCTGGCCGCCCCGACGCCGTCAATGCCGACGGCCGTGGGCACCGCGAACTCGCCGCCCGCGATAAACGTGGCAGTATACCCGCTCAACGTGACCAAGGTAGGCTCGGCCAGAATCTTACCATTGCCATTGCTGGCGAAGGCCTTGACGAACAGTTCATAATCGTTGTCGTCCAGGATGGCCGCCATGTTGGCGCCCTGGCTGATCAAGCTGCGGATATTCAAATTGTCTTCCAGCACGGCAAAGTTGACGCCCAACTCGCGGAGAGCGGTCCGGCTCAACTCGGCGATTCGCACCTTGAGCATCACCTGATGTTCGCCCGGAACGGTCAGCATGTTCACAATGGTCATGGGCAGCATATCTTCGGCGCCGGGAATGCGGGCCGTGACGCCGCTGACCGCCGGATTGTAACCTGGCAAGCCGCCGCCGAAGCCTTCCGCGAATCCGCCGGGAACCCCACGTAACACGGCAAGAATCTGCGCAGCTTCTTCCGCGTCGCGGGCCTGCCCCCGGACAATCAACTTGTCGATCACGGGGACCAGTTGCACCTGGCTGTTGGGGAACAGCTCGTTAATGCGGTCTTGAAGCAACGCGTATTCAAGCTCGGCCCGCGCTTGCTCGGCTTGGTCGGGCGCCACGCGCACCAGGTAGCGGATTAGCGACTCCGGTTCGCCGGGCATCGAGAACCACAGCGTCAGCGTTGTTTCGCCGCTCTGGCGCCCGATGAATTCGAATTCGGTGGGACTGAATTGGTTCACCTCCACTACCGTCGCGTCGGTTATCGCCACACGGGTCACGGGCAAGCGAGTCCGCACGACCTTGGAGCGCGTTGGGTGAAGGTGGAAGATCATCTGGGGATCGATCACCTCGCCGATCAGTTGCGCTTCGCGGTTTCGCACCTCCGGAGGGGGATTGCGCAAGTGATCCTCCGACGGCGCCCACGGCCCTCCCGGCGCGATCGCCCCCGCCGATTGCGGGGCTGGCCCGCCTGGCGCCCCGGGGAGCGGTAAGGGTTCCTGGGCCGAGGCGATTGCGCACGTTAACCCGACAAACGCCAACAACCATGCTGCGCCTCTAACGCGCGATTGCATCCAATTGCGAGACGCATCGTATCCGTGATCCATTGCAACGCTCGGATTCTAAAAGTTCACCGGAGCGGACTGATCCCGTTGCCATGCCGCGACCGACCACACAATCCACACATACAATCCTCACAAACCATCTTGGCCTCATCCCTGTCAGAATCGGACCATGCGCAATGCGAACTTGAAACGAATCTATCAATCGATTCCCCCCTAGCAACGCGGCGTCGGGCAACCGAGGCGGACCGACATTGGGCCGGTTTCCCTTGCGAACAAGGCGGCGCCATGCCGAAAAACGGAATATTCCGTCGTCACTTTCCGTAAAACCCAATGGGACCTTATGAAACGCCTCTTTCTGATTTCCGCCTCGGTGGGTTTGGCTGTTCTATCGGATGGCGTCGCCAGGAGTGACGGCCCCGGCATATCGCCTTTGCGTGCGCGAACGTCGCATTCCAGCGCCGTTGTCCCGTCTGCGCCGTCATGTGGACCGTGGGCGCCGCAAGACACGGGAGCCGCGGACGTAAGTGTTTTGGCGCCGCCCATTCGGCCGCACCACGCACCGGGCGACTTGCACCCGCACACGCCCTACGTGGCTCATCCGCAGTTGTACTACTATTTCCGCCCTTACAACTGGTATCACATTCCGGAACAGCAAGAGAGCGTCATGAGCTACGGCGGCGATCCCCGTCATCCCTACGCCAATCACGAGTTCCAAGGAATCTATCAGGGGTTGGAATAACCAAGCATTCTGCCCTTCGCCGGTATTTTCGGTTCAAGCCGCACAATCCCCCAAGTCGATCTTTCTAGTAGATCACGCCCAGGTTGGGGTGGTCGCGTCTAGAATCCTCTTGGCGATGTACGTTTTGCGCGAACCCCTCGGAATTCGAAGGAGCTGCCGCCGATGCGGCAGGATCGCTCTGGCAGTGGCGGCGGGAGCTGGCGTATTCGCCAACGTTCCCGCGCCAGGGCAGTCGAGTGTTCCCACGTTGCCGACGGCGCCGACCTATACCGAAATCTGGTACGGATCGCAGCGCATCACTCCGCCGCGCCTGGTCGAGAAGGCGGAGCCTGCACCCACATTGGCCCCAGCCGCGATCCTCCACCCTCCCAAGCGTCCTACCGAGGAAACGCAACCGCCGCTGGCGCCGTTGCCCGAGCCGAGCAATCCTCCACGGCGATTGCCAGCCACTCCGAAGGACAATCCGCTACGGACTCTGCCCGGCCCGGGAGCGGCGCTCGATGCACAGCCCCCGGAGGCGTGGCTGCCTGGTCCCGCCGAGCCGTCGTCCATCGAGACTCCATCGGTCGCTCATGCGTTGCCACTCACCAATTCACCCGTCGCCAAGTCGCCCGTTGGCGTTGAACAGGTTCACGCAGCGTCGCTCTGGCAGGGCGTGGGCGCGCCTTCGGGCGTGACGCCCGCGGTCATCGCCGATTCCGCGATGAGCGACGCCGAGAATCATACGCCCAATCACGCGACGGAACGTATCGCCCATCCCTCGCCGGTCGATCAGGAGCCATCACCGGAAAGTCGTCCCTTACCGCGCGACGCGGGCGACGCCGCCGGGTGGCGGCGCTGGACCGTAGGCGCCGGGCTGTTCTTGAGCGGCGCCGTCTTAGGTCCGCTGATCGTGGCGTTGACTTTGGTGCGGTTCCTGCGTCGTAATCCAGGGCCGCTGTTTCGGATTGAGATTGTCGGTGCGCCGGGAGCGAGCGCGTCGGTTACGCGCCTCCGCGACGCGCCGCCGAACGCGGATCTTACACCCAGCGAACTGGCCGAATCCGAAGCGCCGACGCGGCGCGGCGCCGTGTCGCTGGAGCCGCCGCCTTTTGAACTGCCGCCGGAAGATACTTTTGTCCTGCGGCGGCGACGCGAGCAAGACCAACAACGCCAGCGCGAGGAGCAAATCCTCGAACAACTCTTCGAGGAGAACCTGGAGCTGCGCCGGCAAATGGAACAGCCCGAGGCCGACGATAGGGGGTAGCAGCGGGGCGGCTGAAGGCGGAGCCTACGCGACGCCCCAACGTTTTAGCGACCATCCGTCATTCAACTTCAGCAAGGAGCACGGCATGTCGGAACAAGTGGTGTATATCGGGATGGACCTGGGCACATTCAAAACGTCAGTCGCTTCTTCCAACGGTCGGCGAGACGTTCTATGCACCGCCGTGGGTTGGCCCAAGGACCATGTGGCCCGGGCGATGCTCGGGTGCGACGTGGTGTTTGGGAACGACGTGTTTGAGCAGCGGCTGGCGTTGGACGTAGTGCGGCCTTTCGCCAAGGGCGCCCTCAAGTACGCCGACCAGGCCGAGTGCGGCCTCTCGGCCGATGACGTGCGGAAACACCAAGAGGCGGCCCGCTTGATTGTGGAGCATGCCGTGCACCTGACGCAACCGCCCCCGGGTGCGACCGTCTACGGCGTGATCGGCGCTCCCTCGCGCGCCACCGTGGCCAATAAGAAGATCATTACCGATGCGGCGCAAGGGGCCTTTGACGGGGTGGTGATCGCTCCCGAACCGTTCACCGTGGCCTACGGCATGGGCCGTTTGAAGGATACGCTGGTGATCGATATTGGAGCCGGAACCATCGACATGTGCCCGCTCTTCGGCGCCTACCCGCGCGAAGAAGACCAAGTGACCATTCCGCTGGGCGGCGACGCCATCGACGAGCGGCTCTTGGCCCTGGTGCGCGAAGCCTACCCCGAAGCCCGGCTGTCGTTGAACATGGCCCGCGAGATTAAAGAGAAGTACGGCTTTGTCCATCACCTGAACGAGAAGGTGGCGGTCACGCTGCCCACCACAGGCCGGCCCCAATCGCTGGACCTGACTGACCTGCTCAAAGAAGCCTGCACGACGATTGTGCAGCCGATCATCGACGGGGTTTGCGAATTGCTAGGGCGGCTCGACCCCGAATTTCAAGGGCCGCTCTTGCAGCACATTATCCTGGGCGGTGGGGGCAGCCAACTCAAAGGCTTGGACCGGCTCATCGAACAATCGCTGGAGCCGTACGGCGGCGGCAAGGTGACGCGCGTTTACGATAGCGTCTTCGCCGGGGCCGCCGGCGCGCTCAAACTGGCGATGGGCATGCCCACCAACTATTGGGAGCGCCTCGCCGCCACCGCCGCCGTGTAAGGCGGCTTGTAGCGAGCCGCGGCGCCAACCACTCGTCGGCGAGCGGGGGCGCCAGCCCCTGATGGCGCAGCGAACCTACATCGGATTAGTCAGGGGGCATACGCCCACTGCACGCCCTGGAACCGCAGTTCGCTTGACGCTGCTCGCTACGGCAGCGGGATGTTCTTGAGTTGAAAGGGGACGGGCGTTTTGACGATGGCGGCCGGAGTCTTGTAGATGAACTTATGGCCCGTGGGGGCGCCTTCCAGGTCGAAGCGGTACACCACGCCGGCCTCGTTAGCCGACTGCAAGAAGCCTTCGCGGCCGATGTTCTCAATCTTCTTCCCCGTCGGGTCTTCCAGATACGCCTCGTTGCTGAAAATCCACGCCGCCAGGTGCGAAGCCAGCGCGTCGTTCGCCTCGTCCAGCCGGACACGCATCCGCACTTCATACAAGTCCTGGTTTTTTCGCAATTGGTCGAACGTGACCGCCACGCCCGCCTTACGGTTCTCCACGCCACGGGCCTGCTGAAGGTTTTCAAAGACGTAAGTCTCGGTCAGGCCAGGCACCAGGGCCGTGATCTCGCCTTCCAACGTGGCGATTTCTTCGATGTCGCGACTGGGCAGTTGGAAGGGAATTTCCAGCTCTACCGAGGAAATGTCGACGTTAGTCGAGGCGGTCAGCGAGCCGCGGCTGTTATCGACCACGAGCTTCTGGCCGTCGGCCGCGGCGGCCTCGACGGCGCCCAGCGGCAACTCGATGGAAAGGGGCGTGACGCGCGGCTCCCAACTGACTTCCAGCGTCAGCTTCATTTGCTGCACGTCGGGATTGCGCAGGTTGCGAACCGCCTCGATCCGTAGCGGGTCAAAGCGAAACACTCCCTCGTACGCGGCTCCCTCGTTCCGGGGCCGCTGTCCTTCGGGCGCGGCCATTGCGGTGAGCGCGCCGGTGTTGCCGCCAAAGGCGTTAATGGCGAGGTTGGCCTGTGCGAGCAACTGGTCTAGCGCCATCCAGTACGGCGCGTCTTGGAAGTCGGCCTTGACCCTGGTCTGTTCGCTCGCGGCGCGCACGCCTAGTATCCGGTTGCCCGTCTGCTTCTCCAAGGCGGCCAGGGCTTCGCCGAGCGTCATCTCGCCTTGGAGCGTGACCCGCGCCGCCTCGGCGGCTTGTTCGGCGGCTAGCCGTTCCAGGTTCGTGCGAATGCGGCCCAAGCGATCCTTGACCTCGGCGCTGGTGCGCGGCGTGATGGGCGGGAGAAGTGCGAGCGTCTTGGGCCCCAGTTCGACCAGCGCTTTCTCGGCCGCCACGCGCTCGGCCAGAGAGTTGCTGTCAAGCTGCCGCACCAAGCGGTTGACTTTGGTTTGAAGCGCCGCCGTCTCTGACGATTCGGCCTGAGACAACGCCGCACAGGCGACAAGCACCAACGAAGCAACCATGGCCCACTCCTCGCGAAAATCACGCGGCTCCCTCCGCCGAAAACATCGCCCTCCACGCGCTCATTGTACGCGCCAGCCTGTCGCCATGCCATAATTGCCCTTCGAGTGTGCGGCAAGATTCCATGACGAGCGACCGGCCGATCGCCAAAATCCATGGTGCGATCACCAGAAATAATTACCACACACCACTGCGATCGTGGGCAATGCTTTCGCCCGCACAACTACCAGAGACGAGTATGGCTGTTGCCGTGCTCCTGCCATTGGGAATATGCAGCCAGGCGGCCAGCGAACTCCCTTGCCTGACTCTTTGCAAAACCCCCCACGTCCGAGATGTTCTGCGTGGGCTGTGTTCAAGACCTAAAGAGATTCTCTGAGGCGTGACGTTCCCAAAAGGGCGGCGTCTTCGCTCCGCGAGTGCGTCCCCTTATTGATGTTCGTGCGCAAGTTCTTCCCGCACGTGGATACGCACCGTTCCACGCACGGGCAATCTGGGTTCGGACCAAAGTGTCTGGTCGCCAACTGGGTTGCCGTCGCGGAACACGCGCACGCGCACCGCATGGGCTACCGGTTGGCCTTGGTCGGCGGGCTGCGCCTCGACGTAAAACTCATTCGGGCCGGGCACGATGCCTTCAATCTCCTCGACCCGCAACGGCGCGCCGGCGGCGATTGACTCCTCGACGCGCAGCACGTCGCGTTCGCCAAAACGCACCACGAGGGCCGTGGCTTGCGTTGGCTCCAAGGCGAAAGCGTTCTCGCCGCCCGCGTCGAAGGTCAATGTCACATCGAGCGAGAAGGTTCCCGCAGCCTGCGCTGGCGCCGAAGTCGCCTCGGTCGGGACCAACTCGGCCTGCACCCGGTGCAGGAACCGCAAATAACCGCCGACGGCGCCAAAGATCGCCAGCGACAGCAGGAAAGCCAGCAAAGGACGCATGGGAAGGAGGGGTGGGACGCGGTGGCGTGTTGAAGTGGTGGGTATGCCAGCGGCAGAATCATTACTCCACTATTCCATCACTCCACCTCTTGCCGCTCTGTTTCTGTCGAGTTACCGCAGCACTTGCACAATCATTAACATATTTGTCGGCCACTTGCGTCGTCGAGCAAACGGCCAATCGCTTTGGTTCCTGGGCCGTGGCGCTTCCATGCAGGCCAAACGCCAATAACGCCGTCATGGGCTAGACACGGCAACGGCGAAACAACATGTGCGGAGGCAATCGTTTGGGTGGTCGCAATTTGTTTTTTGGGATATCAAAATTCAGCGATAGTTTACACCACATGAGCCTTTCGTCAAGTGGTTGAACCTGAACCCGGCGATTTGTCGCAAGCCTTAAACAACCTGCGCCGCGCTGACGTCAAAATTGTGCAAAGCGAAGAAGCCATCGCCAATTACGATATCGCCCATTGCGATTGCGAATGAGCCAATCGCGGACGTTGGCGGAGCGCTCGCAAGTCCGCGCTAACCAGGGCCAGTCGGTGGCGGTCGAACTGGGCGTCCTCCGCGCCGAGTTTGGCCGATCCTTGTGCAATACCGAAGTCGCGCCGACCGCTCCTGAGTCCGCCCCCGTTCTCCTCCTCTGGCGAGCAGCGATGAACCAATCGCCGTCCCTAGTTTTGGATTCCCCCCGCGGTATTCCGGTACGGGCCTCGCTGGGATTGATCACAATCCGAAGACGTCAGAAGGGGCAATATGGAGCCGAAAAGCGTTCATTTCAAGTTTGCCGGCGTGCTGCCCAACTCGTTCTAAGTCGCTTGAAATAACTCTCGACTGTCCTCAAAGGAGTCGTGCCGACACTCGTGAATCAGCCATTTGGGAGCGATGCTCCGCCCTGCCAGCAATTCGACCGCCCGATAACGACACAACTCGCATGGCGTTTGGGCGTAAGCGATCAATCCTAGTTGCGAACAGTTGGCGTTTGGATTCTTCTCCAACATCTCGAGTGTTTCCATGAGCATGTTGTGGCGCGAATCCGGTTCGTCGGGTAATTCGAGCAACTCCAGAAGCTGGTGTTCATCGCCTTCCGAGTAGTTGTTGATGAAGAGACCGACGATTGATTTCGCAAGCGTCCGTTCTCGAAGTTCGGCGAGCGCAAACGCTCGAATCCGCGGGTGGTTATTCACTTCGAGAGCATTAATCGCCCAACGTTGAACCTCGGGATCGTCGTGGCGGCACAACTCGATGAGCCGAGCATCAAAGCGCGGAAGTGGGCGATTGGAGAACACCTTCAGCAGGTTGGCGATGACCCTTGGCTCGCTTGACGCCCAGAGCTGTTGGAGAACCACTTCCAAATCTCTTTCGTCGGCGCGCATTCCCCATCCTCGGAAGCTGAGCTGAGCGCTGCGTGGATTGTCGGCCTTGGCGGCCGTGAGTATCTCGCCCACGGTGATCGCCCGCATGCGTTCGGCGTGTGACGGTCGCTGTGGTTCGCGAGACCGGCTCGAATGTTTTCGCCAGCCAGTCGCGAAGCGGCGGACGGCCGCGTCGCCGGTACTGCTCAGTATGTCGCTAACCCGCTGCTCGCCCAATTTCTCAACGGCACGCTCCGTGACGGCCGCGTCATCCCAATCCCAATCGCGTTTTGCAAGGGCATTGCCTCGGATATGAGCAATGCGTTGAAACGCGCCTTCGCCGCCCAATTCAAGAAGTTGTCCCTCGCCTATCCAAGGGCAGTCGGGAACAGATCTTTTCTCGACGAACTCGTAAAGACTCGTCTTGAATGCGCCGTCACCCTTTTTGGCATAGTGAAATCCCAACTCACACAATTGATAGGCGTCTCGCTCGGCTGTTACACACCGCAGCGATTCCAAGATCGGCTCCCGCAACCGCTCCACGGCGCCAGCTGAGTTCATGATGTTCCAGAGCCATTCTCCTCGATTGTCTTCGCACTGCGGATCGTATCGCTTGTCGTGCAAACAAGCGTCCAGGAGCGGCTCATCGGCAAGATGGCCCGCCAACGCCCATTGCATCGCGCGCCCCAATCCCTGCTGCAGGGCTTCACGTTGTTGAGCGAGAGATGGTGGAAATTGTGGCGAAAAATCGGTTACCCGCACAACGCAACCCTCCCCATATTAACCATCCCTGTGTCAGCCGTCCTTGGACCCTCGATCCGGCGGCGCCTATTGTCGCTTCACGGCGCCCCTTGCTCCGAACCGCTTGAGTCGGGGAAGAAACCTTCCCGTCGCTGTCATGTATTCCCGATATTCTTCCCCGAATCGCTCAATCAATTTTTTCTCTTCAATTCGAGTTCGGACGACGAGAAATGCGAACGGAATGCAGCCTGTGAGCAGGAGAAACCAGTTCGCCGTAACCATGCCGCCGCCCAGGACGGCAATCGCAAACGCCAGATAAAACGGGTGGCGGATGTACCGGTAGGGGCCGGTCGTGACCAGTGTATGGTTCTCTCTGGTAACCACGGTGTCGGTGAGATTCGTGCCGAGATGGCTGAACGTCCAGACCAAGAGGCAACCCCATAACCCGATCAAGAGAAACCCCATCGAACGCAGCCAGAGGGGAATCGGAACCGACGACCACGCCATCCATCGCGGATTGACCATCCAAGCGATACTGCCAACAAACCATGGAATTGCACTCAGCCGCAATCCAAAGAGGATCACCGCGCCTTCCTGCCATCGGTCCAGCTTTTCGTGGGTATTCGCGCGGATTCGGTGGTAAAGTCCGAACGGCAAAAACACAAAAAAGATGAGAAGGAACAGCAAACGAAATGTAGTATCGTTCATCAAGAAACGCTTCCTTCCTGAAGCTCATTCAGGCGTAGGCTCATCATCCGTACCGTGCGAAGCATTCGTCTCTTCGCCAGTTCCGCATCAGGCCCGGAGACTATCATGCGGCAACCTCGCACGAAGCTCGCCATCAACCGTTTTCACCGATTAAGCGTCTGGCGGAATCGGGGATAATCTGTTCGGCCCGGCGCGTCAGCGTGGTCTGCCAACTGGCGGAAAGAAGCGGGATCGCCGCCAGTTCCGCCGCTTCGCCGGGATCCGCTTTTTCTAAGTGCATGACGTGGTTGGCTCGCTCGACCGTCCATTCCGGGTGCGGGCGTGCAACCAGAATCAACGGCATCCCCGCAGCGACGGCGCCTTCGGTTAGAGTCCGAAAATACCAACCCGTTCGCCCTGTTTGCTGGACTTGCAAGGCGAGGGACTTAATCCGCCAGCGACGGGCCAGTTTCCAGCAGGGCTGGCGAGGCTGCGATACCTGAACCACGGCTTCGTCACCGATCCGCCAGGTATCGCCGATGCACACGTCGGCTTCCGTCAGCCCTTCGACGGTTAAGTTTTCGCCGAATGCGCCGAATGGCAATGCCGAGATATGCAACGCCCGCCGCCAAAAGTCGTAATGGTCAGCAGAGTAGGCCAACACCGCCTTATCCGGCCCGCCGTGATGCACGAGATCGGCTTGCCCGTCGCCAACCAGATTGGTCGCTCCCAGCCAAACCGAGCCAGTCACCGGCTCCTTGAAGAAGCCTGTCGCCCACGGCCGGTCCATCGGGTTCGCCGCCCCTTCCTGTCCGAAATGCCGGGGTAGACCCACTTGGATGGATGACAAGAACGGGTTGGCCATCGCTTTGATTCTTTTCGCTCCGCAGGTCAGGGCTTTAGCAGGATCGTGAGTAGCAACGATGCATCCTCGAGGCATCGAACGGAGTGCGGCGCGCCAGCGGTTAGGTAGAGCATTTGTCCCGCCGCAAGCTCCTGAGTCTTGCCCAAGGCGGTCAAGGCGATCTTCCCCTCCAGACATTGCACCGTGCTCTCGCCACGAGCTTTGTGTTCGGCAATCTCCTTGCCGTCATGACCAGACGAATGACCTCGATGTTCTCGGTTTTCAGTAGCGTGCTGGTTGTGGAGGCTGCCAGCGCCGATGCCAAGGGGCGGACGTCGACCACGTCACCAGGATTCGCATGGGGAATTGCCATCGCTCCGTCCTTTTGGAAAAAAGCGTCGCTTCAATTCGAGGCGTTGTTGCTGGTGGCTTCGATCCTGCGATGTAGTTTGTCGAGGACCACTTTCCCGTTCAGCCCTTGCTTCTGGCAAGCGTACTCCAGCGACTTGCCTCCGCAGGAATAATCAATGCCCAGTTCCTGAAACACGGCCAACGTTTCGGGATGATCAATAATCCAATCGGGAACAGAGGTTTCAAGATCGCAGTCGGTCATGGGAGTCTTCGCGTCGGAGAATCTGGTGGCTTGAGAAGCCGCGTCATGGCTCTCCAGCCAATGCTTCAATTTACCAGATTGGCGGTGCGGGCGGGCATCGCAGGACGGCGTTCACCCGCGAGAGTATGGCATGCGGCATGATTAAGAAATCCCATGCCGTGGCCAGCGTCGCGGAACTTGAACGCACCCCAAGCCGTTGCCGCCAATTAACGGTCCGGTTAGAAAGTCACGCACTACCGCCAGTTCCCGAGCCACGGCTTCTTTAGGGCGACGCCAGGCCCAAGAAGTCGTCACATACCTCACGCTTCCCCGACTCGCACTTGCGCGGTAGCCGAAAAAATGTCGGCCTTCGTTACCCAGGACGTGAATGCCGCGTCGAGCGAACGTTGGGCAAGCCGAACAATCGACAGAAACTCTTGAAGCTCTTTTTCTCCCGTGAGGTATTGGGGGAGAATCTTTCGTGCTGCGTCCCAATGGCCATCGGTTCCCCCGTCGGAGCGGATATGCCCGGTGATGAACGTCATGGCGCGATCGGGATTGGCCACTCCCCACGAAGCAATGTTATTGGCCAGGCGCTGGAGAAATTCTTGGCTCAAGAAAGCGGTGAGCGCCTCCGCGGCGAAGGGAACGGCCAGGAACAGTGCCGGGTTACGTCGCGGACCCGAACACAAAGACTCTTGCAAAGACATGAACGCGCGAATGTCCTCGCAGGGCGTCATGTGATGCTTGACGTACCCGACGTCAAAGCCTAGATGGGCGATATCATTTTCCAGCATCCGTTCGTGGTCGATTTCACCCTGTAGGTGCTCGAGATAGTGCCGCCGCAGGTCGGCGTCGTCGGCGATCCCGATGACCGTGCCGAGGAGGCGCGTTGTCCATCGAACGTAAAGGTGCATTTCGGCGAGCGTGCGGTAATACTGCCACGGGGTAAGCGCTCCCTGCCCCACCGCTTTGAACCAAGAACCGTTATAGAAGCGGTGCGCTCCGCTCATCGCCTCGTGGACAACTTCGTCCGCGAAAAAATGCTCGCGCAAGTAGGGGTGGAGACTCGCGGGAATGTGAAGGAAGCAGTTGGACATGAGCTGATTCACGTCCAATGCCGAGGCGACCACCTCGTAATTGCGGCCACGGCCGCGCACCGCAAGCGGAGGCGTCTGCGTCAAGTCCCTCGCTCCGAAGCTAGTTCGTTCGCGAGCCTCTCCCCGCTCTAGGAAAGCGGCCACCCATTGCCTGCCCTGAACCCTTCCTTCCCGGGCGCCGAGGTACACCAGAAGACTGAAAAGACCGAGCCCTCGATACTCAGGATGTACGGTGCTTCGCGTCGAGACCACCGTGTTCTTGAGGACGTTTTCGGCAAACCCCGTATAACGGCCGAGATGGCTCCGCTCGGCGGCAACGGCACAGGTGGAAGCGATGAGACGCGGGCTGCCGACGGTGTCGTAGACGAGGAACTGGACGCCCTCGCGGTCATCTTCGCCAAACAATTCCTCTTCGGCAAGTAGGTTCTTTTCCTGTCCCCAGACCAACTTGCGCAGTTCGGCGAATTCGCCGGGCCAAACCCCTCCGGCGCAACGCTGAATGTCGATGGCAGAGAGGTTTTTTGCTCTATCAGAAGGCGTGGCAGATCGTGTCATAAGCGTCGTCCTCTTTGGGAATTGTGCGACCAATCACCCGGCGGACGATCCTGGCGGTTGCAATGACTGCATCAGCCCGCCCATGTCCCAACCATCCCAACCTCGTTCCAATTTGCCGGTGCGAAACTCTAGCCAAGTCAGTCCCCTGAACTCGCACAATTTGTTGGTTGGCTGAAGGCCAAGACCGCACCCACAATGCGTCGCCCGCGCCACCCATCGCACCACCACTTTTTCGCCGTCGGACACCGTATCCTCCACGGTCAATTGAAGGTCGGGGAACGCCTCCAGGAGCCGTGCGCGGAAAGCTTTGAACTGTTCCATGCCGTGAATCTCGCCATGCCCCACCATGAAACCCGCGCAAGTTGCGGAGAGAAGTTCCTCTATCGCAGCGTCTTCCTTGGCGTTCCAGACTTTGTCAAACCACTGCCTAGCCAAATTATCCGCCGAGGTGGGCATAATCCTTCTCCTGTATGGAAAAATGACGCGGAGGCATTGCTGGATCAATGTCTGCTCACATTCGCCCAAGACCAAGGCGGCCGCGATGACGTGCAATGCGTGACGCGATTTCGGCGCACCGGGAACTCCTTGAACTCAGGGCCTTGTCGCAACCAGCGGGTCCAGGAATTTGAATAGCTGTTCGGTGGCGGGATCATCGGGCAGGCCGAGGTCGGCGTTAAGCTTATTGTGGGTTGTCTCTTGGGCGCCAAACACGGTGACGGGGACTTCAGCTTCCTGGAGCACGGCGCCAAGTCGTCTGGCCTGGGCGGTGACGTCGGGGTGACCGGCCACGTGGAGAATCAAAAAGGGTGGGATGTACCTCCCCTTTGTTACGTGTGTGACCGCGGAAAAGTCCACATGCTTCTTGGGGTCGTTGCCGAACTTGACGCGGTGGCCAAATTCCGGGAGCGGCAGGTTGTGGAACGTCTGGCGAAGCTCCGCCGTCATGATGATGGCCGGCAGGTCGTAGGTGTCTCCATCCACCGGCACGCATCCCTTGAGAACGCCCAGCGTGATGCCTTCCTCTTTCAAGTAACGATTGTCGATACAGATCAGGGCCGCAAGCTGCGCCCCGGCGGAATGTCCCATCACGAAAATCCGCCCGGGATCACCTCCGTGCTTGCCGATGTTATTGTGGACCCAGCCTAGCGACTTGGCGACGTCGCGAATCAGCACGCCCATTTCCACGTGGGGCAAGAGGCGGTAGTTCGTCGAGACAAACACGAAGCCGCGTTCGGTAAACACCCGCGGCTTGATCTGGACGTCCTTCTTGTCGCCCGTTTGCCAGCCGCCGCCATGAATCCAGAAGACGACCGGGAGGCGCTCGGCGCCTTCGGGCGCGTAGATGTCCAGGACTTGTCGCTCGTGGGCAGGCTCCGCGTAAGGGACGTTGGCCGTGAGGTTTTGCGCCTGTGCGACCGATACGAGCAACAGGAAGGCGAGGGGTGCTTTCATGGTGCATGGCTCCGAAGGTGAAACTCTCGCTCAACAGCATTCCAACCCGCGCTGGCGGGTTCACTTGCTCAAGCGGTCGATCAGGTACTCCGTGGAATTCTTGTACATCGGATGCGGTTGTCCCGGATGGACAAGCACCACGTCAACTTTCACCTTTTCCAGGCGTTCCGCCAGTTTGACGCCCATGATCCCGGAATGGGTCGGGTCCTTCGGCGAAGATCCCACCACCGGCGCCTCGCCGCCGTAGAACAGCGCAATGGGCGGATCGTCTTCCGAGACGTGCTCCATTGGCGAGTACTCTTGAATCCACGGCAGAACTTTCTCGCGATTGTCGATCAGGCTCTGAAAATTCGGCAAGCCGAATGCGTGAGCGCCGTACCCGTAGTTCGGCATCCACTCTCGCAATTCCTTCGGATCGAGCGAGACTTGCGCTCCGTTTACCGCGGCGCAGTAAAGACGCGTTGATTCCCGCGCGACGGGGTCGTTACTCTTGGGGTCGGCCAGATCGTCGTGAAATGCAAGCCAAAGTGAAGAACAAGCGCCGGCTGAGCCTCCGGTGGCCCCGATGCGCGTCTTGTCAAGGTTCCACTCAGCCGCCTTGGAGCGGACGAATTGCAGGGCGCGGGCCGCGTCTTCCAGCGGCGCTTTCACTGGCGGCTCCACCTTGTCTTCCACGCCGTTCCGGACGTAGCGGTAGTTAATGGCGACGACCGAGATGCCTTTGTCGAGGAAGGCTTTGGGATTGGTTTTCTTATCGCCGCCCTGCCAGCCTCCTCCGTGGATGTAGAACACGACCGGCGTCGGCTGGTCGGACTTCGCGGGATAAAAATCCAATACCTGGCGTGGATGCGGGCCATACGCCACATCGAGCAGTTGTTTGGGTTCCTCGCTATGACTTGGCCGAACGATGAACAGCAAAGCGAGTAAGGCAACGACGCGCTTCATGAGATTGGTTCCGAGAGAGTGTTGAATCACTAGATGGATCAAAATACTCCCAAACCACGCCCCACTTCAACTTTTTTTGTCAAATTCCGCGGGCTAAGACGTTGTGAACGTCTTGCCAGGCGACTGTTGCGGCGACGCTCGCGACGCCGTTAGGGAGCGATTAACACTTTCGGAAGAACGGTCGCGGACTATCGTGAATGCGGCGAAGCCGCAGGCGATATCGTTTGCGGTTGCGCCGCTTTGGAAGACCGTCCCCAGAAGACCGTCGCGAGATTTAGAACTACGGACTTACGAACGCCGATCGCCTTCGGTCACGAAGATATGGGACCGGCTTCGGCGGCCGTCCGGAGCGTGATGTGAAGGATTTCGGCCGGAGCATTGGTCCGCACCGGAAACCAATTCCCCGCCCCGTTGCTGACTACCAGCCGGTTCGGCCCGTTTTCGTAAAGTCCCGACCAGTACTTGTACAGCGCCGGGCCGGCGCCCAATTCGCGAGTCAGCATGAGTTGGCCGCCATGCGTATGACCAGCCAGCGTGAGCGGCATTCCCAGCTCGGCCGCCCGATCAAATGCATGCGGGTGGTGGGCCAAGAGAATGGGGAAAGCTTGCGGATCGCGCTGCCTGGCGACCGACTCGACCTGGTTGGCGACGGACCCGCCCCGCCCATGCCACATCAGACCCAGGATCTGCACCGCCTGCCCGCGAAGCGAGATTGTCGCGGTTTCGTTCAACAGCAAGGGCAGATCCGCTTCGCGCACGCCGCGAGCGAAAGCCGCACGGCCATCGAACAGATCGTGGTTGCCTTCGATCAGAAACAGCCCCGAACGGCGATCGATGCGATGGACCATCCGCACCGCCTCGGGCAGATCGGCGACACTGTGGTCGATCAGGTCACCCGTTAGCAGCACCAAGTCAGCCGCCAGGTCGTTGGTGGCGTCCGCAATTCGATCGAGAATCTCGCCCCGAGTGAATTTGCCCACGTGCGTGTCGCTTACGTGGGCGATCGTCATACCGTCCAGCGCGCGGGGAAGCGAGGGAATCCGGACCGTCAGTTCGCGAATCCGGAAATGCCGCTTCTGCACCACGCCCAAGCCCGTCAAGCCAACCGTCGTCCAAACCGGCACGGTTGCCACCGTCCCGCTTAGGAGTTGGCGACGCGTTAGTTGGCGGGACCCCAATGGCTGGAGCTTGCGCTCCCACGAGAACGCGCCGGCGGTGATCGTATCACGCTGTCGTACTGCTTGGCGGCAGGCTCCCCGGGCCATTGACACGATAGCTGTTCCTAACCGCCATGCCACCCAAACGAACATGCTGGGAACCGCAACCAGCGGCAGCACGATCATCGCCCACAGCATCAATAAGCCCATCAGCCAGGGGTCGGGAACTCGCGCCAGTCCCAGCGCCGCCAGCGCCTCAGGCCACAGCCGCCCCAGCAACAGCCAGACGAACCCCAAGAAGAAAACAGCGCCAAAGCTCGCGAGACTTATTCGCCCCCAAAACCATCGGGAACGAGCGGTTGAAGTTCCACTACCATCCGCGGGGACGCTCTCCGTAGATGACTTGGCGTAACGCAGACGTTGATCCGCCCAATACCACCATGTTAGTGTCAGGAGCGGGGCGCCGAAGAAAATGCTGGCGAATAAAAGGCTCATGGTAAGGCATCTTACGCTGGCCGCCGTAGAGCGACCAGCCGACTTCTTGACGCGAATGGCGTTACGAAAATGAAATCCAAGGAGATGTTTCCTACCCGCCAGGCATGGCAAAAATGATGAGAACCTCGGTGTGATTCGCTTCCAGAATCTTGCACCTTGCCAACGTCGGCGCCTCTGGGGTACGAGTTAGGCGTGCGAGGCACGCCTGCGGCGAAAAAACTTTCATTTTCCGAAGCGGTTACGTACCCATGCGGCGGACAGAGTACGCGACGAACCTCGGCCACGATTATCCCCTCCCGAACCTCGGCTGCCCGGAATGTCTTACCGATTGATCCTGTTTATCGTCCTGTTTACTGGATTACGCGCTGCGCAGGCTGAGGACCCCCTGGTTTCCGTGGGCGCCGGCAGTTACTCGACGGCGCGGCCCGAAGGAGCGACCAGCCCTCCGACGACGATCTACGCCACACCTTCGCTCCTCGGCAAAATGCCGACGAACGATTGGTGGAGTTCGGTCGCCTGGTTGCCCTTGTCCGAGCGCCATTACCCGCACCCTCTGGCCGTTGAGGCCGGAAAGAGCGGGCTGCGTTTGTTCTATCCCGGCGGCAACATCAGGGCGACCAACGACGCCATCTTTGGTTTCATGCCCGCCAACACGGGCGAGGATTTGATCCTGGGACATTCGGAGCAGGAGCATTTCACGGAAGCGCTTGTGCATCGGTTCAGCGATTGGTTTGTGTCCGTGAAGTTTGCGCCGGGGCGAGGCATGACGGTTTCGTACGGTCATGGGTCGCCTTACGTCTTCACCCGGTACGAAGGAGGGACGCCGCGAGTTCGCTTTCCCACGGCGCCCCAGGTGTGGCACGGAGACGAACGGAGCGCCGTACTGGGAGTCACGGTGCAGGGAAAACATTATGGGCTCTTCGCCCCAACCGGCTCGACGTGGCGCGGCCTCGGGACGGCGACGCTTCTTTGCCAAACCGATAAAGACTACTTCTCGGTCGCTATACTTCCGGATAACCAGCCGACGACCCTTGCGCTCTTTCGCAAATACGCCTACGCGCATATCACGGACACAAAGATTGAATGGGACTATAACGAACCAACCGGCGCCGTAACGACGACTTTCAAAGTCACGACGGCGCCCTTGGAAGGCCAGAACCAAGGAACACTACTGGCGCTTTACCCGCATCAATGGCGGCATACCAAGGCAAGACTGCTTGACCTTGGCTACGAATCCGTTCGCGGCCGGATGAAGTTGGTTGAAGGTTCTTCGTTTCAAACGCAGCATCGTTTCTCGGGAGTCTTACCGGGGCTGCCCCAAGTCGATGCGTGCGACCCAGCCCTGATGCGTCGCTTGCTCCAGGCCGAAACGGAACAGGACGCGCCGCCGCTCAAGGACACGTATTGGGAAGGCAAATGGCTGGGGCGTACCGCCACGCTCCTTCCCATCGCAGAGCAGTTTGGACAGCCAGAGGTCGCCGCGGAGCTACGGCTACGGCTGAAGTCGCGGTTAGAAGCGTGGTTCACGGCAGGCGCCCAGGAGAACGCTGGCCTGTTCTGTTACGACGAACATTGGGGAACCCTAATCGGTTATCCGGCCAGCTTTGGCTCGGACGCCGACCTGAACGACCATCATTTTCACTATGGTTATTTCATTCGGGCCGCCGCCGAGATCGCCCGCACCGATCCTGCTTGGGCAAAGCCCGAGCGTTGGGGCGGAATGGTCGAGTTACTGATTCGGGACATCGCCACGTCTGACCGCGGGGACCCGCTGTTTCCGTTCTTGCGTAACTTTGACCCGTATGCCGGACATTCCTGGGCGTCGGGCCACGCGAAGTTCGGCGACGGGAACAACAATGAATCTTCGTCCGAGGCGATGAACGCCTGGCACGGGTTGATTCTGTGGGGCGAGTTCACTGGGAATAGAAAAATTCGCGATCTGGGCGTCTATCTCTATACGACCGAGATGCATGCGATCCAGGAATACTGGTTTGACGTGCGCAACGAAAACCATCCCGTCGATTACGAGCCCGCCGTCGTCACCATGATTTGGGGCGGCAAAGGGGCGAACGGCACCTGGTTTTCGGCTAACCCGGAAGTCGTACATGGCATTAATTGGCTGCCGATCCACGGCGGTTCGCTGTATCTCGGCCACCATCCAGACTACGTGCGGAAGAACTACGGCGCGCTGCTCAAGGAGAATGGCGGCTCCTCCTGGGATGAATGGGCGGACTTGATCTGGATGTATCTAGCCCTGGCCGATCCGGACGACGCCTTGAGGCAGTTCGACGCGGGGAAGGACTCGGCGCCGAAAGAAAGCGGCAACAGCGTCGCCAACGCCTACCAATGGATCTGCACGCTCAAGTCGCTCGGAAAAGTCAATCCGCGGATCACCGCCAACCGGCCGTTTTTTGCCGTGTTCGAGATCGGGCAAACTCGCAGCTATGTTGCGTATCATCACGACGACGAACCGGGAGTGGTCACCTTCTCCGATGGATTCCAAATGAACGTGGAAAACCAAGGGCTTCATCTCGCGCGACGACAATTGAGATAACGCCGCCGCCTTGCTCTAGGGCATTCGAGCGGGCCATGCGCCCTGCTTTCTCAATTCCTTGCGATGCTTGGTTACGAGGTTCAAGCGTACGCAAGCCAAAGGCAACAAGCCGAGGACAAAGGGAGGATTTTTCCCTGCGATTCAACACGAGTACATGAGTGATTCAATCTGCGACGTAACTCCGATGCGCAGCGGCAATATCGGGCGGCTTGTCCGCCGGAATGTCATAAACCCACACAGGGAATCTCAGGCGGCAAACTTCGCCCATTCTGACAGTCACTCGGCTCTTGTTGCCGGGGGCGAAGGCGTTCCGTCCCTAGGGGCTGGCCATCGGCAAGCGTCGTGCTCCGCGATAGGGATGCGATCGGCCTGCTACTGAAGCAGACTTCTCTCCGCCGGTTTGTCGGTGAAATCGCGTTTGTCCGTGGGCGACTACGGCGGGCCCCGATGCGCTTGTGAAATGCTTGTGTTATGGGGGTGCGCGCTGGTGTGCGAGGACGCGCGCTCGCTGGCTCTCGATCTTGATTCCCGCAGCGATAAATCCTCAGTTTGGCTAAGTCAAGAAGATTTTTTTGTCGGCATGAGAGTTGCCAACGACTCATCAACCAGGAACTTCCTCCCCGTGGGCGCAAACGGCCTACGAGGGCGGAAGCGCCAACCAAGAAACGCGATGCGCGGTAAACGGGAACGCTTGGAAAGAGTCGTTCCGTCATGCCACTTCACCCCATCCGGAAGAACATGTCGCTTGCCCGCCAGTCGATCGTATCTTGCCAGTAATTGGGTTTGCTCCGCGATGAACACGCCGTTGAATGCATCGGAGGGAAAAACTCCTAGACGCGGTTCACCACGAGGTGCAGTCGCCCTTAAAGCAAACTCGCATGCACGGGAAAGTCGAGCGCCAAGGAGCCGCACAAGGGTTGTTCACCTTCAAGGTGCGCGTTGAACGCGGCGGATAGCCATGCCAATCCATCGGTTGAGAAAGAGGAGCACGATGATCGCACCTTCAAAGCTGGACCAGCAAGTTTGGGACGGCGGATTCCCCATCTGCTATCGACTGGAGCCGGTAAAGCGGATGCTGTCTCCGGCGGGATGCGATTTCGCGAGCCGCCTCCCCCCATTCGAAAACGGCAACCCGATGCCGCCGTGCCTGCTCGCCGAGCAAGCCCATACGGTGATCGACTTGGAAAAGGTCCGTCGCGTGGCCCTGATGGTGACTCCCCAGGCCAGCGGCGACGTGGTCGATCAAGCTTGGGAAGCGGTCTCGACGATTCGGGCGATCCTGAATCAGCAAGCCGACGCGATGACGGTCACTTCGCAGACCGTCTTCTTGCGCCACGCCGAAGACGAGGATTTGTGCCGAAACCTGTTCCAGGCTTATTTCCGAGATCGCATGCCTGCCACAAGTTTCGTTGTCCAGCCTCCCTGCGGCGGTCAGGCGCTGGCCGTGGAAGCCTGGGCGGTTGGCGGTCAGCAGGCCGACATTAAGTTCCTTCAACCCGATGTGGTGTCCGTCGCGTACGACGGGTTGCGTTGGATTCACATCGGAGGGATTTCTCCCACGCGCGCGGCGGCGACCGCCTATGCTCAGGCCAGGCAAACGCTGGGCGAAATGGCCAGGCGTTTAGAACTGGCGAACGCATCCTTCCACGATGTGGTCCGCACTTGGTTGTATCAAGGCGGGATTACCCAACCTGAGCAGGGCGTGGAACGCTATCGCGAGTTGAATCGAGCGCGGACCGATTTCTTCGCGGAGCAAGAAGCGAACGGTCGGATGGCTGTCCATCGCGAGGGAGCGGCGTTTTATCCGGCAAGTACGGGGATCGGAACAGGCGGGCGCGGGCTGACCGTCGGGTGTTTAGCGCTCCAGACGCAACGAGACGACGTTCGCTTGCTGCCCTTGGAAAATCCCCGGCAAACTCCGGCGTTCGATTATGCACAGCGATTTTCTCCTAAGAGTCCGAAGTTCTCGCGGGCGATGGCGATGGTAATTGGCGATTACATCACCACCTGGATCTCGGGGACCGCCAGCATTGTGAACTCGGAGAGCATGCATCTCGGCAACGTCCAGCGGCAAACCGAGCAAACCATCGATAACATTCAGAACTTGATTAGTCGCGAGAACTTTGCGCGGCACGGCGTCGAAGGCGCCGGCGCCCAGTTGCGCGACTTGGCGAAGATTCGGGTATACGTCAAGCGACCCCAAGATTACGAAAAGTGCCGCGCAATCTGCGAGCGCCGCTTTGGCCCGTTGCCCACCATTTTTGCGCAGGCCGATGTCTGTCGGCCCGATTTGCTCGTGGAAATTGAAGGGGTTGCGTTTTCACGGCTTCATCCAGCGGCAAGCAGTTCGCGAGGAGGCGCCTAATGGCTGGTTACGTTGCTACGCCAAGACACTACTCGGGTCCAAGTGTCTACCGTCATTATCACAAGAAGAACAAGCAGTCCTTGGGCTTCGTGATCGCTTTGGCGGCGGTGTGCTGCATCCTGACGGTAATCGGCGGTTTGATGTGGCTCAACGGCGCGTGGGAATGGCAGCCTGGCTTGCAGTCGCAGCCAACCACGGTGAAGACTTTCAAGGCGTCATCCACGGCGGATCTTCCCTCGCCACGCCGCCCCGTACGGGACCATCAACCTTGGCGTGGCGGGGGGCGAACGCTCGAAGCCTCGTCCACATGGGCGACGACCGCTAACGCAACCATGAGTCCTCTGGCGTACACTCCCTGGGGGCCATCGGAGGCCGACCATCCCTTTGCTAGCGACCAGCCCCTGAGCGCCAAAAATGCAATTGACCAGATTGTCTTTTGGCGTTTTGAGGAACTCAACGTCAAGCCGGCGAAGCTCTGCTCCGACGAGGTCTTCCTGCGACGCGTCTACATCGACACGCTGGGGACGCTTCCCACGGTCGAGGAAGCCAAGCAGTTTCTCGACGATCCGGATCCCGACAAACGCGCCAAGCTGATCGACCAGGCGCTGGAGCGCCCTGAGTTCGCCGACTACTGGGCCATGAAATGGTCCGACATTCTACGGGTCAAAGCCGAGTTCCCGGTCAACCTTTGGCCGCAGGCGGCACAAGCCTATCATCGTTGGATTCGGACCGCGATCAAGAACAACGTCCCCTACGACGAGTTTGCCCGTGAACTGCTTACCGCGTCGGGCAGCAACTTCCGCACGCCCCAAGTCAACTTTTACCGGGCCGTGCAAAGCAAGGAGCCGAAGTCGATTGCGCACGCGGTCGCCTTGACGTTTTTGGCAGAGCGCGCCGACCAATGGCCCACCGAGCGGTTGGAGGGAATGGGCGTGTTCTTCTCGCAGGTCGGCTACAAGCCGACAGGCGAGTGGAAAGAAGAAATTGTGTTCTTCGATCGTCGCAAGGGGCGGGAAAAAGAAGCGCCCCGCAAGCCCCTCAAGGCAGTCTATCCCAACGGCGTCGCCGTCGAGATTCCTCCGGGGCAAGATCCTCGCAAGGTTTTCGCAGATTGGCTGGTGGATGACAAGAATCCGTGGTTCGCTCGCGCGGTCACGAACCGCGTTTGGTGTTGGCTTCTGGGGCGCGGGATTGTGGATCCGCCCGACGACGTTCGGCCCACCAATCCGCCGTCCAACCGGGAGTTGCTGAATTACCTTGCCAAGGAACTGATCGCGGCCGACTACGACCTGAGACACGTCTATCGCTTGATCCTCAACTCGCAGACCTACCAGCTTGCGTGTATTCCGGAAAGCCAGGACTCGCGAGCCGCTGAAAACTTCGCGTACTATCCCGTCCGCCGGCTGGATGCGGAAGTGCTGATCGACGCCATTTGCCAAATTACCGGCACCACCGAGAGTTACTCCAGCATCATTCCCGAGCCATTTACCTTTCTGCCCGAGGGCCAACGGGCCGTGGCCTTGCCCGATGGCAGCATCAGCAGCAGTTTCCTTGAGATGTTCGGCCGGCCCTCGCGCGACACCGGCCTGGAGTCGGAGCGTAATAACCGCTTGACCGCGGCCCAGGCTTTGCATCTCCTGAACTCCAATCACTTGCGCAACAAGCTGAAACAAGGCCCAGGATTTAAAGACCTTTTGGACCAGGCGGCCGGCGGAGACGCTGTTGACGTGCTTTATCTGGCGATTCTTTCCCGCCGTCCCACCGACCAGGAGCGGCAATTGGTTTCGGGATTGTCGGGCTATCCCGAGGGGGCGCGCGAGATCGCCTGGGCGCTCATCAACAGCGACGAATTTCTGTTCCGGCACTAACGGCAACTCCGACCAGAACGCGAACCAACGAAAATATTAGCTACGGGTGAAATAGAGAATAAACACAGGTAGCCACCAGTTTTCTCCATCATCCGCGTTGCATTTTTTGTCAGGCTTCCTCATCTCCTTGTGGTTTCAGGAGAACGTACCATGAAGGCGAGTCTTACTTCCCCCTGGGGGCCGACGTTGACTCGCCGCCAGGCGATGCAAAGCAGCATGCTCGGCGCCGCGGGATTGATGCTCGCGTCGCGGCTGTTGGCCGACGAGACGCCGGCGGCGGCCAAACCTCTACCCGCAAAAGCCAAGGCGATCATTCAGATCTGGCTGGGCGGCGGACCGGCCCACATCGACATGTTCGATCCTAAGCCCGAGGCGGGCAGCGATTTCACCGGTCCACTCAAGGGTGTCTGCAATACGAACATTCCGGGAATGCAAGTTGGCGAACTGTTTCCCGAGCTTGCCAAAGTCGCCGACAAGTACGCGCTCATTCGTAGCATGACCCACGGTCAAAACGGGCACGAAACCGCCGCGTACCTAACGCAAACGGGGCGCATGCCCGGCAAGATTGTTTATCCGGCGGTGGGCGCCGTGGTCACGGCTTTCAAGGGTTTTCCCAAGAAGGAGGAACAGTCCCGGGAAGAAAAGGAGAAGGAGAACCTGATTCCGCCCTACGTGGTGCTGACCGAGCCGCAAGGACGTTTTTCCGAGGCCGGCTTCATGGGCATCAAGTACAAGCCGTTCGCCACGGGAGGCGACCCCAACGCGGGGCGCTTCGCGGTCGAGGGGATCGTGGCGCCCGATCTCTCCGATGCGCAGCAAGTGCAACGCCGCATGCTGTTGGGGCAAATGAACACGCTCGGCAACGCGCTCCGCGACGACACGGAACTGGCGATTGCGACCAAGTCGCGCGACCATGCCTACGATCTAATGCTGGGCGACGCCGGCCAAGTGTTCAATCTCTCCACCGAGAAAGAGGAGCTACGCCAGCGCTACGGCCGCAACAAGTTCGGACAATCTTGCCTGGCGGCCCGTAGGTTGGTCGAGCAAGGTACGAAGTTTATCACGATCAACGATGGCGGCTGGGATACGCACAAGGACCACTTTGCCGCGATGCGGCGCAAACTTCCGATCCTGGATCGCGGCCTGGCGACGCTGATCGCCGATCTGGCTGATCATGGGTTGCTGGAGAGCACGATTGTCTGGTGCATCGGCGAGTTCGGACGAACGCCCAAAGTGGCCACGGAGTCGCCGTGGAATGGCGGTCGCCATCACTTCGGCGCCGTCTTCTCGTCGTTGGTTTCTGGCGGCGGCTTCCGAGGCGGGCAAGTGGTGGGCGCCTCGGACGCTCGGGCCGAGAACGTCAAGGATCGGCCCGTGTACCCCGGCGACTTGATCGGCACGATGTACGAATTGGTCGGTATCGATCCTGAGGCCGGCTTGCCTCATCCCCGCGGCGACTTCATCCGCGCCACGCCCGGCGCCGATGAAGGCATGGAATCCGGCGGACGCTTGAAAGAGATTACCTAGTACGGCTACAAACGCGGTGGCCGCCTCTTCCAGCCCTGGTTGGCTCCGTGGCGCAAGCGGGAATGTGTGAACTCCAACCTGTCTATCGAACCATCTCGCAATGCTTAAGGCGCAGCGAATCGGCAGTAGGAAGCGGAACATGAATCGAAACCTGGCGCCGAAATGGTTGTTCGGCTTGATCGCGGTCGCCGTGGCGACTCTCGGCGCTTCGCGCGCCGCGGCCCAGCCTCGCCCTCAAGATCCGCACCTGGCGTACGCCTATCCCGCGGGCTGTCAACAAGGCGAATCGTGCGAGGTTGTCCTGGGCGGCCAGCACATTAAAGAGGTGAACGAAGTCTATCTCTCGGGTAAGGGCGTACAGGTCCAGATCGTCAAGTGGTATCGCCCTCTTACGCAAGGCGAGTTCAACCAACTGCGGACGGCACTGGACGACGCGCGAACCAAGCTGGTGGAGCAAGGCAAGGCGTCGCCGTCCGAAGAGGAAGTCCTGAAGGCGGCAGGTATTACCGAGGAGCAACAGCGAGAGATCGAAATCTACCGCCAAAGAGACCGCGACCCCAAGCGCCAGCCGAACGATCAATTGGAGGAACAACTAACGCTCAAGATCGCGGTCGCCAAAGACGCGGAACCCGGCAAACGCGAGTTGCGACTACTGACCGAGACGGCGATCTCCAACCCGCTTTGGATTCAAATTGGCAAGTGGCCCGAGGTGCGCGAAACCGAACCGAACGATCGCACGCACGATAAGGTAATTGACCGAATGCCGATCATCGTCAACGGCCAGATCATGCCGGGCGATGTTGACTCGTTCTCTTTTGAAGCAAAAAAAGGCGCCCGTCTCGTGTTCGTGGCCGGCGCCCGCGACGTAATTCCTTACCTGGCTGACGCGGTGCCCGGCTGGTTCCAGGCGGTCTTGTCGGTGACCGACTCGGCCGGCAACGAGGTTTCCTACTCCGATTCGTTCCACTATAGCCAGGATCCGGTCATCTCGTTTGAAGTGCCGAGCGACGGTCGGTACACCGTCCAGATCCGCGACTCGCTCTACCGGGGCCGGGAAGATTTTGTCTACCGGCTCGCCATAGGAGAGCTTCCCTTCGTCACCAGCGTGTTTCCGCTGGGCGCCCCCTGGGACGAAAAGACCAAGGTCGAGTTGCAAGGCTGGAACCTCTCGCAAACCACGCTGGAAACCGAGAAGGTGTCGTTTCGTCAAGTCCGTCCGATGCGCTGGTATACCGTCCCGCAAAGCGACGGCGCGGAGGTTCGCATCCCGGTGCAAATGGACGTGCTGCGGGAAACGCTCGATCAGGAGCCAAACAACGATATCGCTACGGCTCAAAAGGTCTCAACCCGCATGATCGTCAACGGGCGAATCGACCACCCCGGCGATGAGGACGTGTTTTATATCTCGGGCGGCGGAAGGCTGGCCGTCGAGGTTCACGCACGGCGTCACGGATCGCCGCTGGACTCTCAAGTGACCTTGACCGACGCCAAGGGAAACGAATTAGCGTTCAACGACGACTTTGAGGACAAGTCCCAAGGGTTGATGACGCACCATGCCGACTCGCGCCTGGTGGCGTCGGTTCCCGCGTCGGGCTGTTACTTGCGATTGAGTGACGCGCAGGGCAACGGCGGCAAAGATTTTGTGTATCGCCTTTACTTGCGGGCGCCGGAGCCGGATTTTGAGCTCCGCGTGACGCCAGCGACGCTCATCGGGCGGGCGGGCGAGGTCAAGCCGATCACGGTTCATGCTTTGCGCCAGGACAACTTCAAGGAAGACATTGAACTAGCGTTGATCGACCCGCCGCCCGGGTTCTACTTGTCGGGCGGCGTTATCCCCGGAAACGCAGATCACGTGCAAATGACGCTTACCATGCCCCCGACGCCCCCCGATGGCCCAATCGTTCTGGAGATGGCCGGCCGCGCTCGTGGCAAAGGCAGTCGGACGTGGTTGACGAAGCCCGCCGTGCCGGCGGAAAACATGATGCAGGCGTTTATCTGGTATCACCTGGTCCCGGTTGAAGATTGGAGCGTAGTCGTCAGCGGCAAGCCAGGTCAAAAGCCTCCTTTTGACATCATCGTCCCCGCTCCGCGCGTAACCCTACCACGCGGAGGCGAACTGATTCTGCCGGTGCGGCCCGTCTCAAAAAATGTCGCGCCGAATGAACTGCACGTCACGCTCAAGGAGCCGAAGGGCGTCTCGGCCGAAATCATTACCGACAGCTTCGGCCAATTCGCCATCAAGCTGACCACCGACGCCAAGGAAGCCGAACCGGGTTTGCGCGGCAACCTGCTCCTGCAAGCCTATCGCGAATCGACTCCCGCCCCCACGGAATCGAATCCCAAACCCAAGCCCTGGCGCACCGACTTCGGTTATTTCCCCGCGATCCCCTTCGAGATCGCAGGAAAACCAGTCGCCCGCTGACAACGACGCTTCTCCACCGTCCAGGGTAGGCGCGGCGCGCCCTCGTGTGGCGCTCAAACTCATCTGGGCGATAAAGATGGACGTCCAATCTTTGGAACTCCGCGCGAACTCGGATTGGAGAGCGAACGATCACTGCCGCAACGGCGGCCGACCCACATCGAAACGGGGTATCACACGTTCGCCGGCGACCGGGCTTCGACGGTAATGGGAATGCCTTTAAACGCGGGCGTCTTGGACTGCGGATCGGCGTGGCGGGGGACCAGGACGTTCGCCTCGGGGTAGTACATCAAAGCGTTGCCTGGTTTGATCTGGGGGAAGGGGCGCACCAGGATGTTGGCGAGCGCGCCGGTTTCGCTGCGCACGGTGACGCGCTGGTTCGCTTGCAGGCCACGGCGCGCCACGTCGTCGGGATGAAGCAGGATCACGTCACGGCGGTCCTGGCCGCGGTAGAGGTCGTCTTCGTCGTAGACCACGGTGTTGAACTGGCCCTCGCTGCGGACCGTCATCAGCCGCAGTTCGTCGCCTTCGCCGCGCAGGTCGGGCAGGTCGTGCGCGTGAATCTTGGCTCGGCCGGTGGGCGTGGGAAAACGCGGTTCGTGGAAAGTGCGTCCGCCGATCTGGAACTCTTGTTTGCTGTGGGCAATCTCGGCGAGCTTCTCGAAGCCGGGAATCACTTTGGCGATCGCCTCGCGGATCTTGCCCGTCTGCCGCATGGAGCGCCAGTCGATGGGACCGCCGCCCAACGTGGACTCGGCCAGTTGGGCGATCACCTCGACTTCACTCCGAGGTCCTGCGTGCCGCTGCGGACCGCCGTCGCTCAGGCGCACGAAATTGAACATCGACTCCTGCGTGGTCGGCTGCGGTTCCTCGTCGCGGGCCAGCACTGGCAGGATGATCGTCTCGGCCGCCAGGCCGTGCGCATGACCGGTGTTGAGTGTGGTGTTGAGATAGACGATCGTCTCCAGGTTCGCGAGCGACTCCGCCGCGAAGCGGGCATCGGGGTTCGAGCCATACAGGTTGCCTCCCAGGCAGAAGCCCAGCTTGAGCCGCTGCGCCTGCGCCGCCTCCATGCAGCCAAGCGTGTCGAGGCCGGGCGTGGTGGGCAATGTCACGCCTAGCTCGCGCTCCAAACGATCGAACACCACGTCGCGCAGCTTAGGGCTGACGCCCATCGAGCCGATCCCCTGCACGTTCGAGTGCCCGCGGATCGGCAGTAGTCCCGCGTTGGGCCGCCCGACCATGCCGCGCATCAGGGCGAGGTTCACAATCGCCTGCACGTTTTGCACGCCGTGTGCATGGTGGGTCACGCCCATTGTCCAGCTAAAGACGACGTTCTTAGCCGCAGCGTAGCGTTCGGCGATGGCGTTGATGTCGGCTTGCTTGACGCCCGATTTCGCTTGGATTTCCGCCCACGAAAGTTGCCGTACCTGGGTGATCCACCTATCGTAGCCTTCGCAATGGTTGCGAAGGAAGTTCTCGTCCTGGGCGCCCATCTCGTCAATACGCTTGGCCACGCCGGTTAGTAACGCCAAATCGCCGCCAATGTCAGGCTGTACGTAGAGCGTGGCGATCTTGTCGCCAAAGAGCAGGCTCCGCGGGCTGCTGGGGACGCGGAACTTGACCATGCCCGTTTCAACCACCGGATTAATGACGATCACCTCGCCCCCGCGGCGGCGGACGTGCATGAGCGTGGTCATTAGCCGCGGATGGTTGCTGGGCGGGTTGCCTCCGATCACGAACACCAGGTCGGCGCGCTCCACGTCGTCCAGCACCAGCGTGGCCGTACCGCTGCCGACCGAAGTCATCAGCCCCACGCCGCTCGCCTGGTGGCAGTAGTAGCTGCAATTGTTGACATTGTTCGTGCCGTACAGCCGGGCGAACAGTTGTAAAAGAAAGCCGGCCTCGTTTGAGCTACGTCCGCTGAAGTACCAGAAAGTTTCGTCGGCGGTAAGTTGTTTTAACTTGGCGGCGATGCGTCCGATCGCGTCGTCCCAGGAAATCGGCCGATAATGCTGCCGGCCTCGCTCCAACAGCACCGGCTCGACCAGCCGGCCGCGGGTCTCAAGTTCGCGTGGGGTCAAGCGCTGAAGCTGTGCGATGCTGTACGTTTCCCAAAAATCGGCGGAGATGGCGGCCTGCATGTCGGACGCTTGCGCCTGGAGCGACTTCTTGCACACTTCGGGAAAGTGGCCGCGCTCGTTGACCATGCCGCCCTTCTGGCCGCCCATGCCCAGGGCACAGGTCTTGCAAGCGTTGCGGGAGCGCATCGCCTTATACAGCTTCCAGAACCCGCCTGCCTGCCGGGCCTTGCGCAAAGTATAGAAGATGGCGGGCCAACCGCCGCCGCTGGTGACGTGTTTCATGGGGAGGAGATTGGGAGTAACAAGGGTTGCGAAGGAGGTTCGCCGTCAGGAGGGGCCGTCACGATCGTAGGTCGAAATACGTCCCCAATCAAGTAGCCCCGGTACGCAATGGGTGTGGCGAATCATACCCGATCTGTGTTTAACGAACGCGGTCCCACTTACATTGCGCGGATCAAGACTTCGCCGCGGCCGCCTTCGATCAGGTCGCCGTTATAGAGATCGAACGAAGCCGAGAACAGATCGTCGGGCGTCTGGAAACCGTACTGCTGAAGTTGGTGGAACATCAACGGCAGCACCGCGGGGCGATAACGGCAAGCGTACCGGAAACTCGGCAACATCGGTGGCGGATTGGGTCCGAAAAATCCCAAGGTGCCGCGCCGCATCCCGGCGCCGTGCTGGATGCCGGACTCGCCAAAGATGAGCACCGCGCCGGCGGCCATGTTGAAGCCGATCAGATCGCCCGCGTTGCCGCCCACGGCGATCAGGCCGCGGCGCATGGAATGGCCAATTTCATTGCCTCCATCGCTGCCGATGAGAATGACCCCGCCCTGCATTCCCAGACGACTACCGCGGTACGCGGCGCCCACCCAATGCCCCGCCCGTCCGTGGACGTGGATCAGGCCACGTTTCATTTCGCCGCCCACCCAATCGCCGGCATCGCCGGACACATGAATCTCGCCCCCGGCCATTTCGCTCCCCAGGCGCCGGCCCGCGTGGCCTTCCACATGGATTACGCCTTGGCGCATCTTGGCGCCAATCCAGTGGACCCCCGACAGGTCTCCCTCCCACACCATCCGCCCATCCGCGGGATCGCCCGAGACCTGGAAGAACTCCGCCAACGGTTCTTTCCGATTGCCGTGAAAAACTTCCATGCGCTCGATTTCCGCCCGCGACTTATCCCGCACGACCTCGGGCGTAATGCCCTCGACCTCCACGGGAACGGTGGTAGCAGTTCGATAACGAAGGTGGAGAGGCATAGGCTCGTTTTGCAATCAACTGGGATGGGTTACGATTATCTTTGATCGTCCCGTCGCGGGACAAGTCCCGCAGCAATTCAATCGTCTGCCGAATCCTATCTCCTGACCTCTATTTCCTGACCCGTGCTGACGCCTTCCCCTAACTCGCCTGCCGCCTTGGGCTACCGTTGGCCCGCGGAGTGGGAGCCTCATGCGGCGACATGGGTCTCCTGGCCGCATAACGTCAAGTCCTGGCCAGGCAAGTTCGAGCCAGTCCCGGCTCAGTTTGCGCAAATGGTGCTGGCGATTGCCGAAGTGGAACCGGTTCACGTGCTGGCGGGCGGGGACGACGTTCGGCGCGTCGCCGAGAAATTCGTGGGTGGACGCGAGAACGTCATCCTGCACGACATCGCCACCAACGACGCCTGGGCCCGCGACCACGGTCCGACATTTCTTGAAGCCCGGCCCGACTTGCCGCCGGCGCTGGTCGATTGGGAATACAACGCCTGGGGTGGGAAATACCCGCCCTTTGGTCGTGATAATGCCGTGCCGCGCCAAGTGGCCAAGTTCACTTGCCGCCGCCTGTACAGCACGGGCGTGGTGCTGGAAGGGGGCGCGATTGAAGGCGATGGGCAGGGGACCGTTCTGACCACCGCCTCGTGCGTGCTGAACCCCAATCGCAATATCGGCATGTCGCGAGAACGAATGGAGCAGTTGCTGGCCGATTACCTGGGAGCGCAGCGCGTGCTTTGGCTGCCGCGAGGCGAACTTGCGGGAGATGACACCGATGGACACATCGACCAACTAGCGCGATTCGTCGGCCCGGCGACGGTCGTGGCCGCCGCGACCGAAGACCAGGCAGACGAAAACTACGAACCGCTGCAAGAAAACCTGAACGCCTTGCGCGGCATGCGCGATGCGACAGGCCAACATCTGGAGGTATTCCCGCTCCCATTGCCGGCGCCAAAATACTATGACGACCAACGGCTTCCGGCGTGCTACTGCAACTTTTACATCGCTAATGGCTTGGTGCTGGTCCCGCAGTTTGACGATCCCGCCGATGCGCAGGCGCTGGGAATTCTCCGCGACCTGATGCCCCAGCACGAGGTGCGCGGCTTGCCCTCGCTCGACCTGGTGTGGGGTCTGGGTTCATTCCACTGCCTTACGCAGCAGCAGCCGCGGTAAGCAGAAAAAATTCTGAAGTCGCTGAAATAACCAGCCGCCCGCGGACCATATACTTATAGGCGTTCCCGCTCCAAAGGACTGTTCCCATGAGGGAGGCAGTACAACGAGCCGCCATTCCTCGACAACGAAACTCACCATGAAACGTCGCCTTGTCCTGTACGTTGCCTTGTTCGCCTGCGCGGCTTTTGGTCTGGCGTTGTGCGTGACGCTCTTGCCGTGGCGCCATGCGCAAGCGGCGGATGAAGGCGAACTGCGGCTCTGGAGCGACGCCACCGGGCAGTTCCAAATCCAGGCCTCGCTGGTCGAAGTGAAGGACGGCAAGGCGGTTCTCCAGCGCGAAGGGGGGAATCGCGTGAGCGTCCCGTTGCCGCGACTCAGCAAGGAAGATCAACAGTACGTGCGCGAGGAATTGGCGCGGCGCCGCGCGAACCGGCCCGCTGCAACAGCCAAGAGTAGCTCTCCCCAAGGTTCTTCCTCATCGTCCGACGACCACTGGCCACAATGGCGTGGCCCCAATCGGGACGGTATATCGCTCTCCACCGGTCTGCTGGACACGTGGCCCGAGGGCGGGCCGCCGCTCGCGTGGCAGACGCGCGGCCTGGGGAGCGGTTTCGCCAGCGTGGCCGTCACGGGCGGCAAGATTTATACGCAAGGCAAGCGGCGCGATGGGGTGGAGTTGATCTGCCTGAACGAGCAGGACGGCCAGGAAGTGTGGGCTGCCCGCGTCGGCGGCGGCAGCGACCCCACGGGCACGCCCACCGTGGATGGCGACCTGGTTTTTGCGGAAGACAACGACGGGAACCTGGTCTGCGTCGAACGATCAACCGGGCGCGAAGTGTGGCGCAAGAATTTTGGCCGCGACTTTGGCGCCCAGCGGCCCACGTGGGGCTTTAGCGAATCGCTCCTGGTCGACGGCGACCGCTTGATCTGCACGCCTGGCTCCCAGGACGCGATGCTGGTCGCGCTCAACAAGCGAACTGGCGACGTAATCTGGGCTTGCCCTTCGCCGCCGGGTGGGCGCGGCCACGGCGGCGCGGGGTACTCGTCGCCCGTGATCAGCAATGGCGGCGGCGTGAAGCAGTATGTACAACTGACGGGCAAGGGCGTGATTGGCGTGCGGGCGGAAGATGGCAAGTTTTTGTGGGGCTACGATCGTATCTCCAACGGCACGGCGAACATTCCCACGCCAATCGTCTCGGGCGATCTGATATTCTGCTCGTCGGGCTACGACGATGGCGGATCGGCTTTGCTGCGCATCGCCGGCCGTGGCCGCGAGGCGGCGGCGCAGGAGGTGTATTACCTGGATCGCCAGACGTTCCAGAACCATCACGGCGGCATGATCCTGGTGGACGGCTATATTTACGCGGGACATGGCCACAATAACGGCTTCCCAATCTGCGTCGAGATGAAGACCGGGAACATTGCCTGGGGCGGCCGGCAGCGCGGCCCTGGCACGGGTTCAGCCGCGGTCGCTTACGCCGATGGCGACGTGATCTTTCGCTATCAGAATGGGACCGTGGCCTTGATCGAGGCCACGCCGCGCGAGTATCGCTTGAAGAGTGAATTCACGCCCGTACATCAGGACCGCGAGAGTTGGGCGCACCCGGTGGTGACCGATGGCAAACTCTACCTCCGCGAGCAAGACGTACTGATGTGCTACGACTTGCGCAAGTAGGCCCCGCGTGACGATACTTCGCACCGCCCATGCGGAAAGTACGCCGGTCCTGCCCGCCGCCGCGGTGGATTTGCGGAACGCCATCTTCGCGACGAACCTTCCCACGCAGCGTGCGGGAGCAAATGTGAACAATGGCTTGTGACGTTTCGCCACAAGGCCGCAACTACTCCAGTTCGAGCCGCAAAGCGTGAAGCGAGTAGTTAACTTCGATTACAAACAGCACCGCGGCCAGCACCACCAACCCGACCGACGCGATTAAGAGCAACTCCTTAACCACCAGCAGATCCAAGCCCGTAATGCCCTCGAGCGCGGTGGCGAAGACCATCGCACCGCTTGCGACAATGCTCACGCCGACGCACAGAATGGCGTTCTTCATCACTTTGCAGCGGGCGTAGATCACTTGGATCGATCGGTCAAGTTTGGGCAGTTCCGCTTGCTCGCACGTCTTTTTCTCGTTCAACAGTTGGCGGATGCGGTCGATCGCGTGGTTGTAGCGATTGACCATGCTCAGAAGCAGCAGCCCAACACCTGAAATCAGGGCGATGGGCGTCAATGTGGCCTGAAGAATCGGTGCGAAATCCTGCATCGCAAACAGCCCTCGAAATCAATCCCTGACGTCAGTCCACAACGCCACGCGGGCCTACATGCCCACCAGCGTAATGAGCCGCGGCGGCAAGCACAGGAAGGGAATGGCCAGCGAGGCGGCGCCCAGCACCGCCCGGCCGAGTCCCAGCGGCACGCGGTCGTTCGCGGTCGGCGGGTGGTCAATGCCCATCAACGTGACCAACAGCAGCATGACGGTCCAGACGTAAGCGCTGGCGAACACGACATAGAGAACCGCAAACAGAATGAAACCCCGTGCGATCCAGCGGCCGCGCGGCCCAAAGAGGGTGTAGATGACGTGACCGCCGTCGAGTTGGCTGACGGGGGCCATGTTGATCGCCGTTACCAGCAGGCCAAACCAACCGGCCATGAAATACGGATTAAGCTGCGCGACCCAAACGCCCCCCTGCTGGCGATAGGCTTCATAACTATCGGGCCGCAGCCAATCAAGCGCCAAGACCAAGACATACGGCAGATCCAGCACGGCGCCGCCTGCCTGAGGGCGGTCGAAGTCGAGCGTCAATAGCCCGATTAGCGCCACCGGCAAGCAAATTGCCAAACCCGCGAGCGGTCCCGCTAAGCCAATGTCAAAGATTTGCCGTCGGTCGGCCCGCCGGCCGTCCATGGCGATCACCGCCCCCATCGTCCCAAATGGCCCCAAGGGGAAAGGAATGAAATGCGGCAAACTAGCGGGCACGCGGTAGATGACGGTCGCCACGTAATGTCCCATTTCGTGCGCCAGAAGTATCCCAATCAGGCAGACCATGTAGATCAGCCCTTCCTCCCAATTCGTCACCGCCGCCCGGCGAAACGGCATAAACGGATCGTCGCCGGGAAAATAGCCGTACAGGCTCGGCCGCCAAAGAGTCGCACCGACCCAGAACGTCGAAAGGCAGGTCAGCAGAAACAGAATAATCGGCCGCACATACCGCGGCCGGCGGGGCGTGATCGCTTCTTCCAGCGTGGGCGCGCGCAAGGGCGATTCCTCAACCGTTTGCGCAATGTAAACGTCCTCGCCGGTTGCGGAACGCATTTCCCGGTGCGATGGGTGGGTGTTCTCCATAGTCCCACCTTACCATAGGACCGCCGTCGCTATCTATGAGACGAAGCCGCAGCACGTGACAAGAACCGCCGTGAAACTGCTGCCGATTCCGGAAAGGCGCCCGCTAATATTTGGTCGCATCCACGGCGTGCGCCGGCCAGCGGCATGGCGCTAGAACGGGACCTCGCGACCGTCGCTGGCGGCGCGTGAAACTCTCGCGGTTCGCCTGGAACCACTCCGTCCGAACGAATCCGGAACGCCATGGTGAAGTTTGGCGCCGGGCGCCAAAACGGTCAACCGCGACCTACGTTTGCAATACGCCTATGCTGTTCATCGAAGAAGTTCGCGAGATCGAGCAACTAGAATCCCGCGCCCCGCGCTGGGGTGCGCTCCTAGCGCAGACACGCGGCGGCTCGTTCTTCCAATCGCTGGATTGGCTTAAAGCGTATTGGCGGCACTTTGGCCAGGGGCAACAGTTGCGGGTACTCGTGTCCTCCAGGATGGGGGAAATCATCGGTATTCTCCCGCTCGTTGTCCGGCGCGAGACGACGCGTCTGGGAACGATTCGAGTTTTGACGTACCCACTGCAAGATTGGGGGTCGTTCTACGGGCCGATTGGCAGGCAACCGGCGGCGACGCTGCTCACCGCGATGCTGTACCTACGACAGGCGCGGCGCGACTGGGACGTCATCGATTTACGGTGGATTGACGAGAACCTGGACTGCGGACGTACCCGGCGCGCCCTGGAAGTAGCCGGTTTCCCGGCGCGGGCGGATGTGTGGTCCACCACCTGCACCGTCGAATTGCCCAAAACGTGGGACGAATACTTTGGCGGTCTAAGTAGTAAATTTCGCAATAACCTGCGTCGGGCCGAGAAGCGACTAGCCCAGGAAGGCGTCGCGACGCTGGAACGCTACCGGCCGCTCGGCGCCGCTCATGGCGACGCCGATCCGCGGTGGCCGCTCTACGAAGCGTGCGTCGAAGTCGCCCGCCGTAGTTGGCAGGGACAGTCGACCACGGGCACCACGCTCAGTCATGCCGAGGTGGCGGACTTTTTCCGCGAAACCCACGTTCTGGCCGCCCAGCAAGGGGCGCTCGACATGACGGTGTTGCGACTGGACGGTCGGGCCGTGGCCTTCGCGTACAACTATCACGCGGCAGGCTCCATTTACGGATTACGGATGGGGTACGATCCGGCATGGTCTCACTGCGGCGTGGGCGCCGTGCTGATGGCCTGGACGCTGCGCGACAGCATTGCGCGCGGCGACTTGCGCCTCGACATGGGCGTGGCCACCCAAGAAATCAAGCAGTGCTGGAATCCGCGGATGACGCGGTTGGGCCGGGTCACCCATTACCCGCCCGCGTCTCCTCGGGCGCAACTACTCTCGTGGAAGCGCCGCTGGCGCCGCGGCGGCGTCGGTTAACGGTTTTCGGCTTTGCCGAACCTTCTCGCCCTTATGGGTGTCCGAAATCTAACGCGAGTGCGAATCGCAAGTTCCTCGCGTCGTGCGGCACGCTCCCGCCGCTTCACTCGCATACCCGATTCCGCCTCTTGAACCTTTGCTCCCATGGCTTCCTTACTACAACGGCCCGCGCTGGTGCTGAACCGTCACTGGCAGCCGGTCCACGTTTCGACGGTGCAGCGCGCGTTAGTCTTGCTGTCGCGAGACGCCGCGCGCGTGGTCGACCCGGAGAATTACCAGCTTTACAACTGGGATGACTGGATAGGCCAGCCGCCTCGGCAGGACGAGGCGGCGATTCGTGGCGTGACACTGCGGCTGCGCGCTCCGGAGGTGCTGGTGCTTACCCACTACGACCGCACGCCCGACGGCCGCGTGGCCTTCAGCAAACGGAACGTATTCAAACGCGACCGGTTGACGTGCCAGTATTGCGGCCGGCAGCCGGGCCGCGACGAGCTGACGCTGGACCATGTGTTGCCCAAGTCGCGAGGTGGTCCGACGTCGTGGGAGAACTGCGTACTGGCGTGCATCGAGTGCAATCGCCTCAAGGCGGACCGCACGCCCGAGCAAGCCAGCATGCGACTCCGCCGCCACCCGGTGCGGCCTACCTGGAAACCGTTCTATGCCTCGGCGGGTCGGCTCCCTAGTTGGGCGCCGTTCCTGGGCGAGGCGAAGGATCCTTGGTCCTTGGTTTCGTAAGAGGCGCCGCCCCTCGCTTTTGGCGAGCGGGACCGCAATGGTCCCGCTCGCCGTTTCAATTTCTTGCTCCTGAAATAGGACGTAAGGATGAACAATCGCCGGGCCGCGTGGGGTGGTCCGGCAACGAATGATGACGGCCAAACGCCGCATCGGGGGGATTATGTCAATCGACGAACCCAGGTTCGTCGCCAAGGCAAAGCTCCGCGCTTCTGGGTCATTGAAACGCAAAGTGGGGTAAAAAAGAAATCAAGAAAAACCGCCTGGTTACGGGCGATCCGCCAGGGCTTCGGCACGTTCGGCGAACCGTCTTGACTGGCGGAGCATGACGCCACAAACGAGTCCTCCCTGCCGCGGCGGTCTCACGGCGCCAAGGGAGACGGGGCGGTGGCGATAAACCGCCCGCCATTGTCGTACGTGCCGGCGCCGGTAAAGCGGCACCACATCAGGTCGAGCACCAGCCCTACCCATGCGCCGTCCACCAACAACGAGGCGATCATGCGACGGTACGGGAGCGGCTCGCGATGGTAGAAATCAAATCCATGCTCGGAAAGGTGCTTCCCGAACACTTGCACCGTTTCTTCCACGAGCGGAACGTCGCCCGCCAGCGGTGTCAGGTACACCGGGTGTGGATACGGATACCGGCGCTCGTTGCGGCGTTCGCGCGCTTTGCGGCTCACACTCTTGTGCATCAGCGCCGCCAAAACGCGCGACGCCACCGGGTCGTCCTGACCGAAGTGTCCTCCCGTGCTTGTCGGATCAGGATTATCAAACGAGTTGAGCAGCCGTCGGATTGGCGCGCAACTTCGCTCCAAGGGTTCCGCCAAAGTCTCGATCATGAGATACGCCCCAAAAGGCCGCTCTACGGAATGTTTCAGAAATTTAGCGCCGAACGGCGCGATGAGAACGATAGCGGCCCATCGGACGAGGCTCGGGACGCCGCAGGCGACTTCCCGGTTCAGGCCGCATCACGCCACAACGGAAACCTACGTCACAACGCTCCGCATGTCAAAAACATTCACGGCGGGAGCCGTCCGGCTTGCTCCGCGTGGGGCTGGTTTCCACGGTAGGTCCAGACGTAGGTCCAGGCTTTGAGGTTTTCGTCTATTTACGGGGCGTGGCGCCGCGAAACCGCAAGCGAAATCGCTTGCGGTCAGCGCCGCACCCCACGTTGGCAGCGAGCGATTACTTCAAGTTTGGAACGATTGACCTTGAAATTGAGAACCGCCGAAGGATGCCTGTCCCACGGCGAGCCAATCTACATTCGCCGCGTGGCGTGGCCGATTTGCCGAGCAAGCGGTTACGCCTTCGCCCGCAGTTGTTCGAGAATCAAGGGATCGTCAATCTCGTCGTCGCGGGCCAGGAGGAGCGTCTTGGAAATCACCTCGGCCGTTCGGGGATCATCGTCGGCGAAGGGGAGGAACAACCGGCCGCGGTGCTGCGCGTGGACCGGCACGATGCACACCGAGCCGCCCGGCATCCGGTGAACCACCCCACTACCCAGGTGGACGCTATACTCGCCGAGGCGCCCTTGAATGAGCGCGCGGGAGTTAGCGACCTTGACGTTCTTCAGGTTCAACAGGTCGCACGTCTCGCGGAGCAGGCTGGAGCGCATCTCGACGGTCGAGGCGCTAGCCTCGGGATCGACCGAGCCGGCGTGGGCGACGCTGACCACCAGGTCCAGGTCGCGCATCACCTCGCTAAAGATGCGGGGCGGAACATCCACGAGCTTGAGCTGCTCGAACTCGTCGCGGCGGTGGAACTGCACCTGGTCGATGGTCAGTCCTTCCACTTCCAGCGGCGTGGTGACGCCGTAGTTGAACGTAACGGCGACATTCAAACCCTCGTGATGGAATGCCTTCCACACGTTCTCGTACTCGTCTACCGACCAACCGCGACGGCCCCACAAAGCATACGCTTGCCGGGGATTCACTTGCTGCCCCGCGTAACGACGGGAAAAGGTCGCGTCTTGCTTTTCCTGCGCGGTGATGACGTACAATTCGCGGAAGACCTGCTTGAAGGGTTGCAAGCGTTCCGCGTGGAAACATTCGTGCTGCCAACGGTCCCAGTCCTGCGAAGTTAGCAAGTCGTAAGGATGCGCAATGCGAACCTGCTCCTGCTTTTTGACCGGCTCCAGTTTGCCCGCATAGTCCGCCAGCGCCTTACCACCCTTGACGGGATACCCCGCGATCCCCTCGCCTAGCAGCACCAGCCGCGACAGTTGCGGCCAGAGCAGCGCGTGGTCGGCAAGCTGCATTAACTCGGCGCCCGTGAACGAATCTCCGCGGCACATCGCCGCTTCCAAGGACTCGCGCACGCGGGCCGCTTGACGCTTGAGCTGGGCGCCGCGCTCGCGGAGTTCGACGAATTTCTTCTCCTTGCCCAGCGCCGCCGGCAACGACTTGAGCGGCTTCTCGCCCCGGCGGAGGGAAAGCTCGGGCCGGGCCTGCTCATCCAGCGCCAACGTCATGGTGACATCGCCCTTGGAGACCGACACTGGCCCGTGGGCGAGGTCCTTGGTGCTTTCGGCCTCCATGGCCCATTGCAAGCGCAGGGGATCGGCATAACCGGCCGTGGACGCGAGGTTCTTCAAGCCAATGTCGCACGCCCGCAGCGCGTCGGGCCGCGCCATGGAGCTTAGCTTGCTCGCATAACGACGATAATCCTGAAGCGCCTCGTAACGTTCGGCAATGTCACGCTCGCGGCGGGCGCCTTTTTCCAGCGGCAACAGGCCCAGCAACCGCACGTTTTCTTTGAGATTCTTTTTGCGGATGCCTTCGATCAATTTCTTTTTCGAGGCTTTGCCCAGCAGCACATCGGCAATAAACTGGGCGCGCTTGGCCTGGGCCGGCGTGGCGGCGAATCGGGCCGCGGCAGCGAGCGTTTCCCATCGCTTGGGCGTGAGTTGTTCGTAGGTGCGGTGAAACCAGGCGACATCAATCGCGCCCGCCGAACGCTCCTCATCGGTCAGGGGCGTCCGCTCGCGAATGATTCGCTCCCACCGCGACAGCTTCCGCGGGCGCGCGGCGTCGTCATCATCGTCGTCCTCGTCGTCGTCCAAGTCCTCGGCTTCATCTTCCAAGTCGGCGTTTTCCTGCAACGCTTCTTCGATGCCCCAAACGTAGCGCATGTGAGCCATAAACCAATACAGCCCTTCAGAGAGACCGTCCCATTGGATGGTGGCCTCGACAAACGGCGCCCACTGAGGCGCCAGGAACATTAGTTGGAGCAGGCGTTCTTCGGGGAAATGACCTGCGGCGAGCGATTGCCGCATCACGTCGGCGAATTGCTGGGGCGTGTCGCCTTCGGCTGGGTAGGTGTTCGACGCCATTTCGGTGAGCGTCGCTTCCCGGCTGTCTTGCGTTTGCGCGCGCCAACCTCTGAGCTTTTTGAATCCTTCCTTGCCGAGCGCCACGAGAAATTGGTGGAGCGTTTCGACGCCGCGGTAAGCGCGAGTCGCCAGCGCCGCGTGGCTGGCGACTGTCGCCGCCTCGCCCCGGGCCAACTCAATTTCGATAATTCGGTTGCAGGCTTGATTGACCAGGTCGCTGATCTCGGGCCGAGCCAGAAAGTCGCGATAGGGCCTGGCTGGTTGCCGGGCGGTGACTTCACTCCACGACTCCAAGTCAGGCCCCCAGTACCCGTTACGATCGGGGCCTAGCCAGTGGTCGATCACGTCGTCCCGCGTGGCGTCGCCCGCAAGGTAGGCGCGCACCAGATGTGGAAACGCAACGCGGGAACGCTTAGCGCCGGGGAACGGCTCGTCCAACCAGTGCATCAGTCGCCAGAAGCGGGTTCTTTGCTCAGGTGTAACGGGCAACGTCGGTGAGTTGCACCACGTATAAATCGCTTCGGTCCATTGGGCGATGGCCGGGCTGTTTCTCCAATCTTTATCATCGTCTTCGTCGCCATTGTCGGACGCCGAACGGCAGTGGAGCGCCTGCATCTCTTTTTCCGAAATCATGGCGACCAGGGTTTCGGTCACATCCAGCAGGAAGTCCAAGCCACCCTGAGGCGGGTACATGTGCAAAAGCCAATCGAGCAAGTCGTCCACCAGCGCCTCGTACTTCAGTTCGAATGGCGAGGCGCCATTGAATAGCAACTGAAGCACCCCTTTCCGATCTGCCGAGCCTTTGGCCCAATTTTTCAGTTCGTCGTACTCGTATTCACCGTTCAGGAGTTGGAACATCCTGGCTCGCAGCAACTCCAGGCCATCTTTGTCTTTGAGCGATGCGGGACGATTCCGATACCAGTCTTCCCACACCGAGCGCAAAGGCAAAGCGTCCAATTGCTGTTCAATGGGCTTCTCGACGTTGGGCGAAGGAAAACCGTAAACGATTTCCCCCAGTAGTTCTTCCTCCTCCTGACCTCGCAAGGTTTTATGACGCACCTTATCTTTGCGATGCGCGTGAATCAGCTCGTCCAAGGATTGGATGAGCTTGGGCGTGGCGGCCGTAACTGCGGGCGCCTTGCGCTTCTTCGGCGCGACGGGCTTCGATCGGCCGCGGGGGTCCATCAGCCCCAGCGCGTCATCAAGCGTGAAGGTCTTTCGATTCGAGTCGAGGATGGCGTCGATTTGTGATTGCTCGCCCTTGAGCACTTTCTTGCGACCCTCCCGCCACGCCGCGGCCTTTCCAATGCAGGCCGAGCGTTGCCGGTTGGCGGCGGCCAGTTGGCGGAGAACTTCCAGCCCCGCTAAACGCTGGTTCTGATTGGCGGATTCCAACAGCCGCGATGCGGCGGCCAGCGCTGGCTTGTCGGCCAGCGCCATAATGAGCGACACCACGCCGTTGCGCAGGTCGGCGGCGGTGCGCGTCAGGTTGCCTTCCAACCGTTGGACATCGGCGGGCGCAAGCTTAGCCTTGCGCAGCGCGCGGAAGGCGTATTCGCGGACATCGGCCGAAGCATCTCCCGCAAAGTTCAACAGCGCGTTGCGCGTGGCGGTGTCCCACGTCTTTTGGTCGGCCAACTTATACGCAACGACGGCGCGACCGCCTGCATCGAAGTAATCCAGATGCTTGAGCAAACGCGTCGGCGGTAAGTCGCCCAAGGCGTCAATCAAGCGTTCGCTGACCTCGCTGCGCCGAGCGACTTGCTCGGTCCATGGCCATACCAACGGTTTGAGCTTGGTCGGTTTGGCCGGCATCCGTGCCAAGAGGCGCTCCAGCGCCGCGAAGAGTTGCGGGGTGTTCTCCAGTTCGGCGGTGTCGCCGAACTCGTCGTGAATCGACCCTTGCAAAGCGCACAACGCCACGCGCAGGTCCTCGTCATCGAGAGCCTTGGCGCGGCCCTCCTGGGCGGCGGGAAGCCCGAGCCGCGCCAAGTGCAGCGCCGCGACATAGCGCACTTCCACGTTCTTGTGTTGGAGCAGAGCGACGGCCGGTTTGATCGACGCCGGCGCGTCTTCAAACGCCACCGACCACAGCGCCAGGTAAGCCCGCTCCGCGTCATTTCCCCCCAGCGCCTTCTTGCGGTCCGCCGGATGTTCCAGAAGCTGCGATGCGGTGGCGAGGGTATCTTGCACTTTCTTGCCGCCCGCGGCCGCCCAAGACAGTCCCAACCACTCGTCCGCGGCGCGCACCACCGAACTGAACCGCGTTAGTCCCTCATCGACAATCAACTGCAGCATGCGGCGGAAAGCCTGGGGATGCGCATGGACGACCGACCCCAAGAGCACTTGCCGAAGTCCTTCCTGTCGTTGCGCGGCAACGAGCATTTTTTCCATCAACTCCCAACCCTCGGGCCGAGACGCGGAAAGCAACGCCCGCACGACGTGTTGGCCCATGGCGCCGATCGCATGCTCCCGGCGCGCCGACTGCGCGAGGATCTCGAACACGTCGTCGGCGGACTTTCCGCCCACGTCCATGACGGCGGCCAAGAGTACGCCCACTTCCTCGTGGAAGGACGACCAGCCGGCCTCGATGTAAGGAACCCACGCCGCGAGCCATGCGGGCGTCAGCACGTCGGTCCGAATACTGGCCGCCAGCGGCAATAAATCCACCAACCAAGAACGGCGGGTTGCGAGCGTCACTTCCGGCGAGCGTGGGGCGCGAAAGGGCGTTTCTAAATAGTCCAACTTGTAGGGGGCCGACTTCATCCACTGCCAGGCCGCTTCCACGTCCTCGGCCATACCTCCAAAGAAGATGCGAAAGATTTGCAGCCGGTCCCGCGCGGCAAGCTCCTCTAGCGCTTGCAACTGCTGATTTTGGAAAGTTTCGCGTTGGAGCCAGCCTTCCCACTCGTCGCCGCCTTTGGCGTTGCGTTCGAGAAGCGAGTAGCCAATGGCGCGAAGCTTCTTCGGCAGCTTTTCAACGGCCGGTAGAAAACGATCCAGGTTTGATTCATCCTCTTCGCTCGACGAAAAGCGAAATTGCGCAAGTTGCTTCTTGGCGACTTCAGGCTTTAGCATGAGAGATCTGCAAGAGTTGGGCGGACGAACGCCAAAACCGAGAGATAAGGTTGAGAAAAATCACGCGCGGCGCCAGTGACCAGACGCCGCACGCCACGCACGACTAGACAAAGAGCGCGAAAGCAAGGAGCCGCCCCACATCCCCTTTGGAGTGGGGAAATTCATTACGCTTTCGACTCGCGTCCTTTCTCGAACCGTTAGCCGCCCGCGAGGAGCGTGAGGCGGAGAAAGGTCAGTCGGCTGTCGGGCTGGAGATACACTTGAGCGTCCAAGTCGCGCAGTTCCTGTCCATCCAACACAACCAGGTACAAGCCGTCTTCAAACCCCTCCAGCGCGACGGCCACAGCCTGCTCGTCATCGACTTCCTGCAGAGGAACGTCGCTGCCGCCGGCCTCAATCTTGCCAGCCTCGGCGCCGGCTTGGATCTCCCGCGCCGTGAGCGCGCGGATCAATTGCCGGCTCTCCTGCCGTTGACGGAAGGCGGCAACCTCGCACCGCACCACCTGTTCGATCAAGTCGCGCAGCGTAACGCTGCCTCCATCTCCGAGACCACGTGGCGGGGGAGCCGAGAAGTCGGCGAACAAGGGCTTCTTGCTCCCCAGCGACTTGCCGCTGATGGTAAGCATGGACATATTTTCCCGAATCGAGCGAAGAAAAGACATGTGCTTACACCTTACAGCCGCCGGCGCGAAATGCAAGCATCGTGTTCGCTCGGGTAGGCTGCGATGCACACGACAGCAGCGCTACAATAGGTGGAAAGGCTGGCGCCCCATAAAGGCGAAGTAAAGACGCTTTGCTTTGATGTTTCTGGAACGGTTTTTGCGAGCCTCCGCGTGGCGCTTGCCGCGGTTCGTGTACAATCACACGAATCTTGCAAAGAGCGCGGGAGTCTTCTTGTCCTAACTCCCGCCGCGCCCGCGAAACGGACAAACACGCAATCTCGGCGGAGCGAGGGAAGTGTTTTCGGAAGAACGCTTTGGCCTTCGCTTGCCTTTTTCATGGAGTGAGATCGATGTCGGCCGTTCACGATCCCGCGGTCAATGGATCGATCGATGTTGCGTCTCTAGTCCAGGCGCTGGCGGCGCTGGAAAAAGGCGACTTTACGGTTCGCCTACCCGTGGAATGGACCGGCGCGGCGGGAAAGGTGGCCGACACGTTCAACCGCGTGGTGGAGCAGAACCAGCGCATGGCGCAGGAACTAGAGCGAGTCAGCCGCGTGGTGGGCAAGGAAGGCAAGCTCAGTCAACGGGCCTCGCTGGGCGACGTGGGTGGATCCTGGCGCGACTCAATCACTTCGGTCAACGTCCTGGTTGACAACCTGGTGCATCCGACCAGCGAAACCGCGCGCGTGATCGGCGCCGTGGCGCAAGGCGACCTCTCGCAGACGATGGCGCTGGAGGTCGATGACCACCCGCTTCAAGGGGAGTTCTTGCGCACCGCCAAACTCGTCAACAAGATGGTGGACCAGTTGGGCACGTTCGCCTCGGAGGTGACGCGCGTGGCGCGCGAAGTGGGTACGGAAGGCAAACTGGGCGGGCAGGCCAAGGTCAAGGGCGTGGCGGGCACCTGGAAGGAGCTAACCGAGTCGGTCAACAGTATGGCCGGCAACCTGACCGCCCAGGTGCGCAACATCGCCGACGTGACGACGGCCGTCGCGTACGGCGACTTGTCCAAGAAAATTACGGTCGATGTGAAAGGCGAGTTCCGCGAACTGAAAGACACCATCAACACGATGGTCGATCAGCTTCGATCATTCGCCTCGGAAGTAACCCGCGTGGCTCGCGAAGTAGGCACCGACGGCAAGCTCGGCGGGCAGGCCGTGGTGGAGGGCGTGGCCGGCACGTGGAAAGACTTGACCGACTCGGTCAACATGATGGCCTCCAACCTGACCAACCAGGTCCGCAATATCGCCGATGTGTCCAAGGCCATTGCCGCGGGCGACTTGACGCAGAAAATCACGGTCGACGTGAAGGGCGAAATCCTGGAGTTGAAAGACACCATTAACACCATGGTGGACCAACTCAACTCGTTCGGCTCCGAAGTTACGCGGGTGGCCCGTGAGGTCGGCACCGAGGGCAAACTCGGTGGGCAGGCCATTGTCGAAGGCGTGGCCGGCACGTGGAAGGACCTGACCGACTCCGTCAACATGATGGCCTCCAATCTGACGGTCCAATTGCGCGACGTGTCGAAGGTGGCCACCGCCATCGCCTCGGGCGACTTGACGCAAAAGGTCACGGTGGACGTGAAGGGCGAGATCCTTCAGATCAAGGACGTGATCAATACGATGGTGGACCAGCTTAGTTCGTTCGCCGCGGAAGTGACGCGCGTGGCCCGCGAGGTGGGCACCGACGGCAAACTCGGCGGCCAGGCCGACGTGCGCGGCGTGGCGGGCACATGGAAAGACCTTACCGACTCGGTCAATAGCATGGCCGGCAACTTGACCAACCAGGTCCGCAACATCGCAGACGTCTCCAAGGCCATTGCCGCGGGCGACCTTTCCAAAAAAATCACCGTCGACGTGAAAGGCGAAATCCTCGAACTGAAGAACACCATCAATACGATGGTCGATCAGTTGAACTCATTCGCCAGTGAAGTGACCCGCGTGGCCCGCGAGGTGGGCACCGACGGCAAGCTCGGCGGCCAGGCCGACGTGCGCGGCGTGGCAGGCACGTGGAAAGACCTGACCGACTCGGTCAATAGCATGGCCGGCAACCTGACGGGCCAGGTGCGCAACATCGCTGACGTGACCAAGGCCGTGGCCACGGGGGATCTCTCGCGCAAGATTACCGTCGATGTGAAAGGCGAAATCCTGGAACTGAAAAACACCATCAATACGATGGTGGACCAGTTACGGTCGTTCGCTTCGGAGGTGACCCGCGTGGCCCGCGAGGTGGGCACCGAAGGCAAGCTCGGCGGGCAGGCGGTGGTCGAAGGCGTGGCCGGCACGTGGAAGGACCTGACGGACTCGGTCAATAGCATGGCCGGCAACTTGACCGGCCAGGTGCGCAACATCGCCGACGTGACCAAGGCCGTGGCCGCGGGCGACCTTTCCAAGAAGATCACGGTTGACGTGAAGGGCGAAATCCTGGAACTGAAGGACACCATCAATACGATGGTGGACCAACTCAACTCGTTCGCCAGTGAAGTAACCCGCGTCGCCCGCGAGGTGGGCACCGACGGCAAGCTCGGCGGACAGGCCCAGGTCAAAGATGTCGCTGGCACGTGGAAGGACCTGACCGACTCGGTGAACTTCATGGCGGGCAACCTGACCAGCCAGGTGCGCAACATCGCCGACGTTTCCAAGGCCATTGCCGCGGGCGACCTTTCCAAGAAGATCACGGTCGACGTTAAAGGCGAAATCCTGGAACTGAAGGACACCATCAATACGATGGTGGACCAACTCAACTCGTTCGCCAGTGAAGTGACCCGCGTGGCCCGCGAGGTGGGCACCGACGGCAAGCTTGGTGGACAGGCCGAAGTCAAGGGCGTGGCCGGAACGTGGAAAGACCTGACCGACTCGGTCAACAGCATGGCCGGCAACCTGACCGCCCAGGTGCGCAACATTGCTGACGTATCCAAGGCGATTGCGGCCGGCGACTTATCGAAAAAAATTACGGTTGACGTGAAGGGGGAAATTCTCGAACTCAAAGACACCATCAACACGATGGTGGACCAATTGCGTTCGTTCGCCAGCGAAGTGACCCGCGTGGCCCGCGAGGTAGGCACCGAAGGTCGGTTGGGCGGACAAGCCTACGTGGAAGGCGTGGCCGGCACCTGGAAAGACCTGACGGACTCGGTCAACTTCATGGCGGGCAACCTGACCAGCCAGGTCCGCAACATCGCCCAAGTGACCAAAGCCGTGGCCACCGGCGACCTCTCGCGCAAAATCACGGTGGACGTGAAGGGGGAAATTCAGGAGCTGAAAGACATCATCAATACGATGGTGGATCAACTCAACTCGTTCGCCAGCGAAGTGACCCGCGTGGCTCGCGAGGTGGGCACCGACGGCAAACTAGGCGGCCAGGCGAACGTGCATGGCGTGTCGGGCACGTGGAAAGATTTGACCGATTCGGTCAACATGATGGCCGGCAACCTGACCGCCCAGGTGCGCGGGATCGCCAAGGTGGTCACGGCCGTCGCCAACGGCGACTTGAAACGCAAATTGGCACTGGAGGCCAAGGGCGAAATCGCCGAACTCTCCGACACGATCAACGAAATGATCGACACGCTGGCCACGTTTGCCGAACAGGTCACCACGGTTGCCCGCGAGGTCGGCGTGGAAGGCCGCCTGGGCGGGCAGGCCAAGGTGCCTGGCGCCGCGGGCACGTGGAAAGGGTTGACCGAGAACGTCAACCAGTTGGCGGCCAACCTGACGACGCAGGTCCGCGCCATCGCCGAAGTGGCGACCGCCGTGACCAAGGGCGACTTGACGCGGTCCATTACCGTCGAGACGGCGGGCGAAGTGGCGTCGCTCAAGGACAATATCAACGAGATGATTCGCAATCTCCGCGAGACGACGCGCATTAACACCGAGCAGGACTGGCTCAAGACCAACCTGGCCAAGTTCAGCCGCATGCTCCAAGGACAAAAGAACCTGCACGCGGTCGGACGAATGATCCTGTCGGAACTGGCGCCGGTCGTCAGCGCGCAGCAAGCGGTGTTCTACATTCTCGACGGGAGCAAAGAGCACGCCGAATTGACGCTCCTGGCCAGTTACGCCGACCGCGGCCAAGGCGCCGTGGGGACACGGCTTTCCCTGGGCGAAGGCTTGGTCGGGCAATGCGCGGTGGAAAAGATCAAGATTCATATCGCCAAGGCTCCTCCCGGTTATGTGCGGATCGCGTCGGCTTTGGGCGAGGCGGACCCGCAAAGCATTATCGTGTTGCCGGTCGTGTTCGAAGGCCAAGTCCGCGGGGTGCTCGAGTTGGCTTCGTTCGAGGGCTTCAACCCCACCCACCAGGCGTTCCTCGACCAGTTGACCGAATCGATTGGCATCGTGATCAATACGATCGAAGCCAACATGCGCACCGAGGACTTGCTCAAGCAGTCACAGTCGCTCACGCAGGAATTGCAAACGCGGGGCGAAGAACTGCAAAAAACAAACGAAGAATTGCAGGAAAAAGCCCGCCTCCTGGCGCATCAGAACGAAGAAGTGGAACGCAAGAACCGCGAGGTGGAGCAGGCCCGGCAGGCCCTGGAGGAGAAAGCCAAACAGTTGGCCCTGACCTCCAAGTACAAATCCGAGTTTCTGGCGAACATGTCGCACGAGTTGCGGACGCCGCTTAATAGCCTTTTGATTCTCTCGGACCAGTTATCCAAGAATCCCGAGGGGAACCTAACCGCCAAACAGCGGGAGTTTTCCAAGACAATTCACTCGTCGGGCAACGACTTGCTGATGCTTATTAACGACATTCTCGACTTGTCGAAGATCGAGTCGGGCACTGTCGTGGTGGACGCCAGCGAGCTGTGGCTGGACGACTTGCGAAATTACGTGGAACGCACGTTCCGCCACGTGGCCGAATCCAAAGGAGTCGAGTTTCACCTGCGGATGGCGCCGAACCTGCCCAAGTCCATGATCACCGACGCCAAACGCCTGCAGCAGGTGCTTAAGAACCTGCTCTCGAATGCGTTCAAGTTCACGCACCAAGGAAGCGTCTCGCTTGCCATTGAGCTTGTCCAGGACGGCTGGACCGCGGATCACGAGGAACTAAATCGCAGCGATTCCGTGTTGGCGTTCTCGGTGATCGACACCGGAATCGGCATTTCCACCGACAAGCAGCAGATCATTTTTGAGGCGTTCCAGCAGGCCGACGGTTCGACGAGCCGCAAGTACGGCGGCACGGGACTGGGGTTGGCCATCAGCCGCGAACTCTCGCGCTTGCTGGGTGGCGTGATTCGCTTGCAATCCACGCCGGGACAGGGCAGCACGTTCTGCCTGTACCTGCCGCGGACCTACGCGCCGCAACGGCTCGTTCGAAAACCGATCGGAGAACCCGCTAACCCCGCGGGAACGGCTCTTGGCGGGGCGTCGCCCTCTAGCCCCTTGGCTCCCAATGCCGAGGTTCCGGTCCATCGACTGGGACCGATGGCGATCCTGGCGTCGGATGAACCGGAGGCGCCCGTCTCGACGCTAACGAACGAAGCAGGAGACGACCGCCGCAACCTTCGTCCCGGCGACCGCACGCTCCTGATCGTGGAGAACGATCTGGGGTTTGCCCGGTTTTTGCTCGATACGGCGCGCGAAAAGGGATTCAAGGGGCTGGTTACGTCGCAAGGGGCGGCGGCCCTGGCGATGGCGCGGGAGTACCAGCCCCAGGCCATGACGCTCGACATTTCTTTGCCCGATATCGATGGCTGGCGAGTGCTAGATCGGCTCAAGCACGATTTGTCCACGCGCCACGTTCCCGTGTACGTCATCTCGACCGACGAGTCGCGGGAACGCGCCTTGGCTTCCGGCGCGTTGGGGTTCCTGTCAAAACCGATCCAAAGCAAAGACGCGCTGGACATGCTTCTCGACTCGTTAGACGCTTTTCTGGATCGTGAACGCAAAGGCCTGTTGGTCGCGGCGCCCGACGGCCCGTGGCGGCGACGCGCCATCGAACACCTGGCCGACGAGGACGTGAAGATCATCGCGGCGGCCGACGGGCGGGCCGCGTTGCGGGCGATTCGCGAACAACCGATCGATTGCGTGGTGACAAGCTCCCAGATGCTCGATTTCGATTGGGACGCGCTCATCAAGACGCGGGAGCAATCGCCGGTGGTTACGTCGCTGCCAGTGATCGTGTTTGGCGGCGAAGCGACGCTCGACGAACAAGGTCGCTGGAAGCGGCTCGGCGAATCGACCGTCGTGCGCCTGGTGCAATCGCCCGAACGATTGCTGGACCAGACTTCGCTGGCTCTGCACCGCGTTACGGCCCGCATGCCGACTGCGCGGCGGCAGGTGCTGCAAGACTTGCACCAGTCCAATAAGGCGCTCGCCGGCAAGAAGGTGCTGATCGTGGACGACGATATCCGCAACATCTTCGCCTTATCCACGGTGTTGGAAGAGCACGACATGGTGATTGCCTCGGCGGGGAACGGGCGAGACGCCATTCGTATTCTGCGAGAAGAGCCAGATATCGAGATTGTCTTGATGGACATCATGATGCCCGGAATGGACGGCTTCGAGACGATGCGCGAAATCCGCAAGATTCCCGCGCTGACGAACCTGCCCATCGTGGCGGTGACTGCCAAGGCCATGAAAGGCGACCGAGAAAAATGCATCGAGGCCGGAGCCTGGGATTATCTGTCCAAGCCGGTCAAGCCCGAACAAATGCTCGCATCGCTGCGCGCTTGGCTGCATCGTTGAGAGGCGGCCGAAAAATCTGCGTGCGGCATGCAAGTTGCGTCGGGCAATTGTGCGCGATTCACAATCACCCAACCACAATTCCGGGTGGGGCGCGAGCTTGGTTCAACCTGCCAAGTACGGCGGCCCAGGCACGACGTGCGCGAGCCTGATAGTCCTCGGGTCGCGCCGCATAGTAGAATTGGAAAGAGCCACTCCCATCGCCGAGCCTGACGGAAGGACAAAAGGACCGCACGATGCCGCAACCGGCCGACGATCGAATCAAAATCCTGGTCGTGGACGACCTGCCCGACAAGCTGCTGGTGCTGGAGTCGGTCCTGGCCGATCTGGGAGAAAACGTGATTGCCGCGCGTTCGGGAACCGAAGCGCTTCAGCAAGTGCTGAAGCACGACTTCGCGGTCATCCTCTTGGACGTCAACATGCCCGACCTGGACGGGTACGAGACGGCGGCCTTGATCCGCAAACGCAAGCGGTCGTCGCGCACCCCCATTATTTTCGTGACCGGGTTTGAGGACGAGGTGCATCGCGCGCAAGGTTACTCGCTGGGCGCGGTGGACTACATTTTGTCACCCGTGGCGCCCGACATCCTGCGGACCAAGGTCAAGGTGTTTGTCGATCTGGCGCGCATGTCGGAAGAAGTCAAGCGCCACGCCGACCAGCGCATCGCGCTGGCCCGGGAACAGGCGGCTCGCGAGGCGGCCGAGCGCATGGCGGAAGCGCTCCGCGCCAGCGAAGAACGGTTTCGCCTGGCCTCCGAGGCCGTCAACGGCTTTATCTACGAGGTCGACGTGGCCAGCGGTCGGATGACGGTTTCTCCCGGACTGCATGAGTTGCTCGGTTATCCCCGGGAAGAAGCGCGCAGCCTGGCGTGGTGGGATCACCGCTTGCACGCCGACGACCGCGCGCCGATGCGAACCGCGCGCCAGGGCTTTCTCCAAGACGGGCTGCGACAATACCGGTGCGAATACCGGGTCCGCCATCGCGATGGACGTTACCTGCATATTTGGGACCAGGGGCTGGTCGTACGGGACGCGGCAGGGAAGGCGACGCGGCTGATTGGCAACGTGGTGGACATTACCGAGCGCAAGCGCGCCGAAGAAGGCTTGGCCGAGGCCAACCGCCGCAAGGACGAGTTTTTGGCGATGTTGGCTCATGAACTGCGCAACCCCTTGGCGCCGATCCGCAACGCCGTGCAGGTCTTGGGGCTCCAAGCGTCGTTAGAGCCGGGGTTGCAATGGGCGAAAGACATTATCGACCGCAACGTCGGCCAGATGGCCCGCCTGGTGGACGACCTGCTGGATGTTTCGCGCATCACGCGCGGCAAGATTCGTCTGCAAAAGGAACCGATCGAGCTGGCGCCCGTTGTCAGCCAGGCGGCGGAAATCAGTCGTCCCCTGATTGACGAGCGCCGGCATGCGTTCCGCGTGTCGGCCCCCGATAAGCCGATCTGGGTCAACGGCGATGCGACCCGCTTGGCCCAGGTGGTGGCCAATCTGCTCAACAACGCCGCCAAGTACACCGATGAAGGGGGCCGGATCGAACTGATCCTCGAACAACTAGGAGACGAGGCGGTCATGCGCGTGTCCGACACGGGCGTGGGACTGCCGCCAGAGATGTTGGAAGAGGTATTTGGCCTCTTCACACAGGTGGATCGTTCGTGCGATCGCGCGCAAGGGGGCCTGGGAATCGGTCTGACGCTGGTGCGGCGCCTGATCGAGATGCATGGCGGCCGCGTCGAGGCATTTAGCAATGGTCCAGGGCAAGGAACGGAATTCGTCGCGCGATTGCCCGCGTTGGTCAAGACGGCTTCGCCAGCGGCCTCCGCCGAGCCTGCCGCCAAGGCCAGCGTCGAGCGGTTGCGCGTGCTGGTGGTGGACGACAACGAGGACGCCGCCAAGAGCATGGCAATGCTTTTGCGAATGGCCGGGCACGAACTGCGCACCGCCCATGACGGCCTCGCGGCGATCGAGACCGCCGAGGAATTTCGCCCCGACGTGGTGTTGCTCGACATCGGCTTGCCCGGCATGGACGGATACGAGGTGGCGCGCCGCCTGCGGGCCGCGACGTCGTTGAACGCTGCGGTGCTGGTGGCGCTTACGGGCTACGGGCAAGAGGAGGATCGCCGCAAGTCCTCCGACGCGGGCTTCGATCATCATTTGGTGAAGCCGGTGGACCTGCAAGCGCTCGATGACCTGTTGGCCGCGTGTACGCCGCTTGACGCCGCTCGTAATGCGATGCATCCGGCGCCCAGCCGCTGAGTGAATCGAACGATCGTGCGCGTCGCGGCGAGAACTCAGTCACGCAGGGGTTTCGCTGCGCCCCGAGACGTTCTTGTCGATGATCCCCACGATGATCAGCAAATAGGCGAAGGCTCGCACCCAGTAGGGGAAGGCGTGCAACCAGAAGGTGATGTCCGCCGAGGTTGCATAGGCCGCGACCAACGCCAGCATGAAACGTTCGGCGGCCAACAAAAAGAACGATAAGGCGAAGAACAAGAAGAGGCGGTCCCACGTGCGGCGGAAAAAGCGCAGGAAAAATAGCCCCACGACCAGACACCCGGCGACAATCGCTCCTCGCACAAACTGGTCCATGAACGTCAACCTTTCTCCGTCTTGCGGGCGCCAACGGCCGGCTACTTGATTTCCCACACCAGGCTAAAGATCAGGCAAGCAATGCCCAGCGCCGCGATGGACTGGCGGACCAGGACCAGGCTGATTTCCGGATAGATAAAGCGGTCGATGAACACGATGTTGCTTTCCAGCGAGAGCGCCAGAAAGCAGACCGCGCTCCACAACAGCAGCCGCACGCCGGTGTGCCTGTATCCACGGTAAAGCAGGGCCGCGCAGACCAAGGCGGTGACCGCGCCCAGAAGGTTGACTAAACCCTCCACGTCATTTCTCCTTCTTGAGCCGAAATGCGTCCGCAAACGACTTGATCTGCTGCTCCGTGGGCTTTTCGTAAACCATCTTGATCAGGGTTACCGGACGCTCCAGGTAGGTTTTCACCAGTTGTTGGACCTGGCTTTCCAGTTCCGCCGAATGCGGCCCATGCCGACAGGCGAGCGGTTGGTTTTCCGTGACCTTCAACAATCCCCGACCGTCGAGCGCCGTGATATGTTGTTCGACGGCTTCCAAGGAAATATGCAGTTCATGCGCGAGCGCGAGCGAGCTGTGCTCTTTTTGCGGATCTCCAACCACCAGCCGCAGAACTTCCAACTGATCGACCGCGTCGATGTTGAGATATAAGAACTGTTTGATGGTGCTCGGAATCGGGTCCACCGAGAGCACTCCCTAGGGGTTGGCGTTGTGCGTTTTCCGTGATCCCAACGGGCGAATGAACGAGGAGACGATGCCAAGTTGCGGTCGCAGCGCAAGAATTGCCGGCGCATGGCTCCTTGACCCGATGCCGATGTGGGGCGCGCCTGGACTGCAACGAGGACCGATGTTGCGTGGATCATCGGTCCCCCATCTCCTCGTCCGGTCCGCCGACAATTCGCGGGAAATGATTCTTGGCAAGATGACGCAGCGATCCCTTCGGAAGATTTAACGAACCCTAACATAATGCCCGGCGCATTTGAACCCCGGCCCCACCGCCGCAATTTGCGCGCCGTCGAGCAGGATTTGGCCCGTTGTAACGACCGGCCTTGCTCTTGCTTCGCGTCCGCGTTTGGAGGCGTGCGCGGCGCCAATGTGGCCGTGGTGCAAAGCGGGCGTCCGCTGACCACAAGAGCGGCGTCAACAGCCGACTTTCGCTCCCCCGCACGCCAGGGAATTCTAGCCCACGCGCCGCGCGGATCCGCTGGCAAGCACCAGGCGCGCGAATCTGGTATACTTATGGAAGGCCGGCCCCACCTTTTCACTGGGAGAGAATCTTGTTGTCCAAATCCGAACAAAGTGTCCTGGAAACTTTTCGTCGGTTTCTCATGCCGCCAGGCCAGATGCTGTGCTTCAACGGCCCCGAGCATGCAAGGCACCGCGACGCGCTACGGAAACTAACCGAGAAGGGCTTTCTCACCAAGGAAGGCTTTCAGGGCGCCTATTCCTTGACCCGCGCCGGTTATTCCGCCATGCGCGACCGCGGCTATTGCTCTTCCAAGAAGTAAAGAAGCAACTTGAGTCCAAGGAGATCGTTGAGGAACCATGCTGTCCCGTGGCGTTGGTGTTCTCTTCTGACCCGCGGCGCCGGAGTCTGCCGTGTGTTTTCGGGAAGCCTGCGCAAAATTGGCATCGCTGGAGCATGGCGCCGCAAGCGGTGCGGTCGCCGGAACTCGCCCCAGAAGCGCCCGTGCGAAGCACATGGCGGCGAGAGCGGCCGACGCCTTTCCGGCATTTCGCTTCAGCCGCTTTTCCAACAACCACCCCGCGCGATCACAACGTAAACACCGATGCTGAATCAAGGGAGCATCGTTGAGGTCTTCGACCGTGGATTCAACCCGCAAGACAGACACGCTCGCCGAGGGAAAGTTCCTCCGATTCGTACGGAAACAGCGGTGGGAATATGTAACCCGAAAAGACGCGTCGGGCGTGGTGGTGGTCGCGGCTTTGACGGACCAAGGCAACGTTTTGCTGGTGGAGCAGTTCCGACCGGCGCTGGATAGACATGTAATTGAACTGCCAGCCGGCCTGGCCGGCGACGTGGAAGGCGCCGCCGATGAACCCCTGGCCGAAGCAGCGCAGCGTGAGTTAGCGGAAGAAACGGGCTACCGCGCCGCGCGATTCGAGCATGTCTTCACCGGCCCCTCGTCCGCCGGTTTGACCGATGAAGTCCTGACGCTCTTCGTGGCGTCCGGCCTTCAGCGCGACGGGCCAGGAGGCGGCGTCGAAGGCGAGAGCATCCTCGTGCATGAAATCCCTCTTGCCGACGTCGATCGCTGGCTGGAAGACCGCGCGCGCAACGGTTGCCTCATCGACGTGCGCGTCTATGCCGGTTTGTACTTCCTTCGCCGCGGTTCCGGAAAGTTCTAGCTTCCGCCAGAACGCCAGCCGTTTGCGGGGGCGTTGTTCGGTGGGGCTGTCACGCCCACAACTTTCGATAAAACCTGCCGCATGCGCCCCCCTCCCTATGTTTGAAATAGGAGGAGATGCAAGTTATTATGAGTCAACCTCTTTGATTCCCTTCCCACCTTCAAGGATCATTTTCATGAGCGATAGTCCCAAGCCTGCCGAGAAAAAAACAACCCGCCGGAACTTCATCAAAAACTCGTCGCTCTTGGCCGCGGGCGCGGCTGTGGCCGGTAATCTGACAAACAGCCTGACGGTGGCCCAAGCGGCGCACGCCTACGGTAGCGATACCATTAAGCTCGGCCTGATTGGCTGCGGTGGCCGCGGCACCGGCGCCGCCGACCAGGCGATGAACACCAAAGGCGGCGGCGTCAAACTGGTGGCCATGGCCGACGCCTTTGAGGACCGCCTGAAAGCGAGCGCGCGCGGCCTCAAGTCGTCCAAGCCGGAGCAGGTCGATGTGCCCGCCGATCGGCAATTCGCTGGGTTCGACGCATACAAAGGCGTTGTCGAAAGCGACTGTGACCTGGTGATCCTCGCCACGCCGCCCGGATTCCGCCCGCAGCACTTCGAGGCGGCGGTCAAGGCTGGCAAGCACGTGTTCGCTGAGAAGCCCGTCGGGGTGGACGCGCCCGGCATCAAACGGTTCCTCAAAGCCAATGAAGAAGCCCAGCAAAAGAACCTGGCGGTGGCGGTCGGCCTGCAACGCCATCACGAGGAAGCTTACAAAGAGACGATCAAGCGTTTGAAGGACGGCGCCATTGGCGACATCGTTTGCACTCGCGTCTATTGGAACAATCCCGGCGTCTGGGTTCGCCCACGGCAAGCGAACCAGACCGAAATGGAATACCAGATGCGCAACTGGTATTACTTCAACTGGCTTTGCGGCGACCACATTTGCGAGCAGCACATCCACAACCTCGACGTGAGCAACTGGTTGGTTGGCTCGGCGCCGGTCGAGGCAAATGGCATGGGCGGCCGCGAAGTGCGCCAGGGCAAGGACTACGGCCATATCTATGACCACCACTTCGTTGAGTTCACCTACGCCAACGGCGTGAAGATGTTCAGCCAGTGCCGCCACCAGCCCGACACCTGGAATGCGGTGTCCGAGTTCGCTCACGGCACAAACGGCCACGCCGACATCAGCGGCGCCAAAATCTACAAGCCCAATGGCGATCTGGCGTGGCAGTATGGCCGGGGCGGCGGCAATGGCCACCAGGAAGAGCATCACGATCTGTTCCGCGAGTTGCGGGAAGGCAAAATCCCCAACGAAGGCGAATACGGCGCCATGAGCACCATGACCTCGATCCTGGGCCGCATGGCGACCTACTCGGGCAACAAGGTGCGGATGGACGAGGCCTTGGAAAAAGGCAAGCTGATCGCTCCCACCGATCAGTACACCAGCTTCGAGGATGCCCCACCGCTCCAACCCGACGCGGACGGCGGTTATGAGTCCTCGGTTCCCGTGCCCGGCAAGTACAAGCCGTTCGCCTAGTGGCAAGTCGTTGTCCGGTCTTCCGACCACATCCCGCGGCGCCGTTCGCCTTGGACGGCGCCGCTTTTTTGCGCATCCGCGATGCGCGACCGATCGCCTTTGCGCCGCAGGGACGAGCTAAGAAAGGAATCCAACAGCCAGGCCATGACTGATTGGTTTACCGTTGCGGCGCCGACGCGGCGCGCGTATGCATTGCGGGGAGCGTACCTGCCGTGAATCGTTGCCGCAAAGAACTACGCGTTTTAACTATGAGAGTTTCGTCATGCGATTTACTTGCCCGATCTTTCCCCTGTTGGCCGTGGCATTGTTGTTCACGGTAACGGCCGACGCCGCGCCGCGGGTGGGCGACGTGGTCTTCACAACCAGTTTTGACGATCCCAAGGAACTCGCCGCGTGGGAAGGCGGCGGAGACTCTCACGTGCGCCGAGAGCCGCGTGGGGACGGTGCGTTCTGCCTGCGCGTCGAACGCCCGGCGACCTCGGGCGCCGGGTCGGTCGGCGTTCGCACGCGCTTACCGCTGGAAAAGCTCCGCGGCGCTCGCGTGCGCGTCGAGACGCTGGTCAAGGCGGAAGACGTGGCTCGCCCGCCGCAACCGTGGAACGGCGTTGAATGCATGTTGCACACGGTCGCGCCGGACGGAAAGAAGTGGAGTCAACAAAACGACGTGTTCGGCACGTTCGAATGGAAACCCGTCGGCTTTACCACGGAGATTCCGCCAGACGCCTCCGAGGCCTGGCTGACGTTGGGATTGGAAGCGACTACCGGGCGCGCGTGGTTCGATGACGTGAAAATAACCGTAATTGGCCTGCGGCGATCGGCGCCGTCCGCGAAGCCGGCCGGTCCGGTTTACAAAGGTCACAACTTGCCACGACTACGCGGCGCCATGATCGGGACGCAGGTGGACGAGGCCGATCTGCGGGTGCTTGGCGGCCAGTGGGGCGCGAACCATGTCCGCTGGCAACTGCTCTGGGGCGGCTTTCCGCACAGCCCGGCGGACACGGCCAGCGTGGAGGAATACCGGCGCTGGCTGGACTCGGCCCTGGCGCGGCTCGATCGGCTCCTGCCGGTTTGCCAGGAGCTAGGCATCAAGGTGCTGATTGATTTGCACACGCCGCCGGGCGGAAGAAACCAGGCCAAAGAGTGCCGCATGTTTCACGAACAACGATTCCAAGCGGAGTTTGTGACCCTTTGGGAGATGATTGCCCGCCGGTACCAGGACAACGACATAGTTTGGGGCTATGACCTGGTGAACGAGCCCGTGGAAGGCGCCGTGCCCGAGGGATTGTTGGATTGGCGATCGCTTGCCGAGAAAACCGCCCGCAAAATTCGCCAGCTTGGGGATGACCACGCCATCATTATTGAGCCGGCGCCGTGGGGCGGGCCGCAGGCGCTAGATTGGTTCGAGCCGCTGGACGTGCCGGGGGTAGTGTATAGCGTCCACATGTATCTGCCGCACCAGTTCACCCACCAGGGCGTCCACGACGACCACGTGGGAATCTCCTATCCTGGCGAGATTGACGGTCAGCACTGGGACCGCGCGGCTTTGCGACGGGCCTTGCAGCCGGCCATCGACTACCAGCGCGACTACGGCGTACACATGTACCTTGGCGAGTTCAGCGCCATTCGTTGGGCGCCCGGCGACAGCGCGCACGACTATCTGCGCGACTGCATCAGCATTTTCGAGGAGCAAGGCTGGGACTGGGCCTATCACGCCTTCCGCGAATGGGATGGCTGGAGCGTTGAGCACGGCCCCGACCGCGACGACCGCTCGCGGAGCGCCGCGCCCACCCCGCGCGAGCTGCTCTTGCGATCCTGGTTCGAGAAAAACCGTACTGCGGAAAAGCCCTGACTTCCGCGCCTCGCAACACGGCTCGGCCACGCGAGCCGTGTTGGGGAAGACTCGAAGTTTGTCGCCGCGGGCGAATTAGAAATCGCCGATCGTGTTGCCGTCGCCGATGGAGCGCAACCGCTCATAGGTGATCGCGTCGATCGTTTGGGCCACAAACCGGGCGCTGGCGTCGCCCAGCAAAACCTGGCAGCCGCCGGGGTGGGCGCTACGGGCGATTTGCCGGCGATTGTCGCTGGCGGTGCAGGGCATCTTGGCCAGCGTGTTGACGCAATCCTGGAATTGGTCCGTTCCCATATTAATGCCGCCGACCCCGATCACGGTGACGCCGGGGGCGTAGGCCCAGATTCCGCGGGCGTCCTGGTTGGTTGGACCGGCGCGGACTTCCAAACAGGCAAAGGCGTTGGACGTTCCATCGGTAATGTCTGCCATGCGCGCCGCCCCATTCACGCCCATCAGGCCGCGATGATCAGCCGGCAAATTGGTCCACTTGATCCGCCAAAAAGCGGATTGCTCGATGGTGGAATCGGCGCCATTCGCGGCGTAGCATCCACGCGCCATGTTGGAGCCGCGGCCGGTGAAATTGGTGGCGGCGAAAGGATCGGAGGGGCAAGCCAAAGTTTCGATCTTCGCCTGCCACACGGTCGCCGCATTGGTATTCATGCTTCGAACAGCCGGATAAACGATCAGGTCAGCGAGGGGTTGCTGCTCCATAAATGGAAGCAGCATTCCGAGATAACTGATGTAAACTCCGCGCTCATTCCCAATGTCGTCATCAATGGTAGCATCCGCGACGACTCCGACGTTTGGTCCGGTGGTGTTGGTCTGTGTTCCGATACCGGCCGGGGGAAACACCTTGTAGGTGTCGTGGTAGTTATGCAGCGCAATGCCGAGCTGCTTGACGTTGTTGCCGCACGACATGCGCCGCGCCGCCTCGCGGGCCGCTTGCACGGCGGGCAACAAGAGGGCCACCAGAATGCCGATGATGGCGATCACCACCAGCAATTCCACGAGGGTAAAGCCAGGTTTCTTTCGCACGACGAGGACCTTTCGAGAAATAAGACAGAATAAGAAAACAAAAGAGCGAACTTCAGGTGCTTTACATCTCAAAATTGTGCTCGTTCGCGCCGGACTGGATCTCGACGGTCGTGGTCGAGTTGGCGCCGTATTGCGGCGGGATTGCCTGCTCCATGATCGGGGCTCCGCCCGCGTCCTTCTTGCCGGAATCGCGGTACCACTCGATCTTCACCAGGTGTTTGCCCCACACCGGCCCGCCCTCGCTGGCGCTAATGGAGTATTGGCCCGCGGCGATCATTCCCGACGCCATCGGCCCGGTGGTTCCTTCGGTGGGCCAGAACGTAATGGTTCCTTCGGGCACCGGCTGCCCGTCCAGCGTTACCTTGCCGGTCACCGAACCTCGGTCCAGGCCGTCCGACTCGGCGCAGCCCGGCAAGCAAGACGCCAACACAACGCCAAGAAACAGAGAAACAAAGCATGACCAACGGCGGGAGCGCATCATCGAGATAACCTAGTCTACAGGCGGGAAGAAAGCGGGAGCCCACTGATTTAACGGTACGGCGCGGAAAAAGTTACGTGGCGAAAACGGAAAAAAGTTTTCCCATCCAGGAAACTAAATCCGTGCGCCACGAAAGCAAGGGCCAGGGCACGGTGGGAGCGCTGCTTCGGCAGGAGAAACGACTTTCTCTCAACCGCAACGACGTCGGCGGGCTTCGCTGCAGCGCGGCCTAAACGGCGGGTTCGGTCGGCGGGGCGTAGTCCCAGGGGCTTTGGGGACCAGCGGGTTTGGGGGCTTTTTCAGGATGCAGTTGCAGTTCATCCTCCAGTACGCGCTGTGGCGTCTGTTCGCGCTCGGCGGCCACCTCGCGAGCGGCCAGAATCAGGTTCACCAGGAACACCGCAGCCGCCGTGGTCGGCACGATCAGGTAGACCACCAAGTCTCGGCCCATTAAATCATTATCCACGATGGCGTACAAGGTCCAAGCCCAGTTGGGCGTTTGCAGCAGGGTGTATTCATCGGCCAGCGAGACGCCCAAGGCGGTCAGTTGCACTAGGAACGGCAGAATGGCGCCCATCGCCGCAAGGAAAACCTGAATCACAAACGCCATCGCCAACCCGCCCCACACAAACCGTCGCAGGAACACCAAAATCAAACGGCCCACCCCCAGGTACGCCGCCACGTAGGAGACGGCCATCATCGAGAAGCCCAACCAGTTCCAATCGTTGGGCTGCCCCTCAAAACCCATCCACTGCGCCGCCAGGCCCGCCACGGCCAGCACGATCGCCAGCGCCGCCAGGTTCGCCACCGCAAAATTGTACCCCGTACCCGAGCCGGGGTTGAACCACGTCAGGAAGGCCCGCCCCAGGAAACTTTGCGGCAGCGACCGCCGCGCACGGGGCGAAAGCTGCGGCGCTTCGCCCGTCATCAAGGCTCCCAGGATCGCCCAGTAGATTGCGGGGAAGATCATGGCGAACGGAAAAAGGTCGTCGTCGGGAAACCGTAGCCAAAAGTATCCGGTCCATCCGACCCAAAGCAACTGATGGATCGCCATCGTCACCCGCAGCCGGGTCGAACGGTTAGCGCTCACGAAAGTGATTTGCGCCGCGGCCGCCAGGATGAACAGCGCAAAGAAGGCGGCGTACCCAGTAAAGCACGCCGCCATGGCCAGCCAGAAGTCGGGATCGTCGTAGCCCATGCTCCCGCCGAAGGCCAGGATTTGCACCACGGCCGTCGACCACAAAAATCCAGCGAATAGCAACGCCAGCAGGAACACCACCGAGAACAGAACTTGCCAGCTCCGCGAGCGCGTGGCCGTGGCGAACAGCAGCCCCACCACCGACAGCCCGACCGAGATGAAGAACGTCCAGAACAGCACCAGCCCGATCGAGACGATATCCACGCCGCGCAGGATGTACGTGAACACCAGGCACGGCGAGAGTGCCGAGTAGTACACAATCATTTGCAGCACCGCGCTGCCCAGCTTGCCCGTCACGATCAGCCGGGGCGATAGCGCGGTGATCGAGAGCAACTCATACGTGCCGTCCTCGCGCTCGGAGGCCAGCGAGCGAAACGCCGCAAACGGAACCACCACCAACAGCGGCACGGCCAGCACAAAGTAATAACCGACCAGCATGAACGCCCCGGCCGGGGCGTAGTACACGCCCGGCGAGAGCAACGCAATGCCCAACAGCGACCAGCCCCAACCGCATAACAACAGCAGCGTGAAGGTGACCACGAATTGCCGGCTCTTAAGCGCTTGCCGCGCCTCTTTGACCAGAATCGGGTTCAGCCGCTCGCCGGCCCGCTCCAGAAAGGTCTCCAGGCGGTCAACCGCGGTTTCAGGCGCTGCGGGCGGATCGCGCGGTTTTTCGAGGGCCAAGGGCGAATCGATGGTCGTCATTATTGCACCACTCCGCGCGTGACTTGCATGAACACGTCTTCCAGCGACTTTTGTCGGCAGCCGAACTCGACCAGTTCGAACCCCGCCTGGACCATCTCGCGGAGCAGCGCCGCCTCGGCGTGGCGGTCCCCCTGGTGCGAGAAGTGGACCAGTTCGCCATCCACCTCGATTTGCTCCACGTCGTCGCGGCGCTCCAGCCACACCGCCAGCGGCCCGCCGCCGCCCAGCACGCGCACCTTCACGTCGCTGTGGGTGCGCTGGGCGCGTTGAATTTCCTCGACGCTGCCCACCGCCAACAGGCGACCTTGCTCGATGATCCCCACCTGGTCGCACATCTCGGCCAGTTCGGTCAAGATGTGCGAGCTAACAAGGATGGTCTTCCCCTCGAACGCCAGCTCGCGAATCATCACGCGCAGTTCGATCCGGGCGCGGGGGTCCAGCCCCGCGGCTGGCTCGTCCAGGATCAGCACCGCGGGATCATGGATCATGGCCCGCCCCAGGCACAGCCGCTGCTTCATGCCTTTCGATAGGCCCCGCGTTGGTTTCTCGGCCAGCACGTCCAGCCCCGTAAAGCCCATCACCCGCTTCAACGCGCGTTGCCGCTCCTTGCCCGCCAGTCCATACGCGCGGGCGAAGAAATCCAAATACTCGCGGCAGTTCACGTTCGGGTAAGTGCCAAAGTAGTCGGGCATAAACCCCAGCCGCCGCCGCACGCGCTCGGGATCATTGACCACCGAGAACCCATCGACGCACGCATCGCCGTAGGACGGCAAATCCAGCGTGGCCAGTATCCGCATGCTGGTCGTCTTGCCCGCGCCGTTAGGCCCGATGTAGCCAAACACTTGGCCCTTATCGACATCGAACGACACATCATCCACGGCCCGCACCGCGCCAAAGAACCGATGCAGCCGCCGCAGTTCAATCATTGGAGAGGAGGAAAGCATGGGAAGAATTGCGGTTTAAACGATTGCGAATTAAACGACAAGAAAGCCAATAGCCGGCGCCTACCAGGCGCCCGTGCGTTGCAGTTCCAACCCTAGTGCAGTTTCATGGAGATAGCTTGTTCAAACAACGCCAGCCACCCTCTGGGCATTGAACAACCAATCGCATGAAACTGCACTAGCCAATCGCCGATCCAGTCGCCGATTTCAAATTTCAGCTTTCAGATTAAACCCTGACCTCTCCCACTCTCTCTTCTTCCCTTCTTCCAATCCGCAATCCGAAATCACCTCACCATTTCCCCACAATCACGTGCAGACTTTGCATCTGCTTGACCTGCTTCAAGCCGAGCGGAACTTCCGGCGAATTGGACGCCAGGGCGGCGTAACTTCGGGGCGCTAGCGTGTCGGGGGCGGTGGCCGTCACGCGGCGCAAGGCCCGCTCCAATACGCTCGTGGCGACCTTCGGCTCGGGCAAGCCGGCGTCACTGTCGGTGCCCCACCAATACGAGACTGGGTGACCGAAGTCCAACGCGTCGTTATGCTCCCGAGGATTGTAACCTGGGGGATTTGCCGGCCGCACCTCCAACAGCGTCTTTTGCAACCGCTTGGCCGCATCAGGCCAGGCGATGGGCGCGAGCGTGGCCGTCTTTCCCTCACCCAAATTCTCGGTAGAGAAGAACTCGCCCTGCGCGTCGCGGATCACCAAGAACTCCAGCGGCGCGCCCAGCCGGTTGGTCGCCCGCGGCGCGCCGCCGTTCTGGTCAATCTCGACCTGGGCCGTCGTCTCGCGAGCCTGCACCACCATCATTTGCGAAGTCACGCGCGGGGCCAGGTAGCCCTTGGCCAGCGTCTGTCCGTACTCCCAATCGATTAGGTGCTTCACGTCGTTCTGATAGAATCGGTCGAATGGCTGCACCTCGATCGGGTACACGGCCGCCGTCTCCGGAAACTCCAGCCCCCGCGAGGGCGTCATGCCCGCGTAATAAGACTGCCGCGACCAAGACACGCTGCGCCCGCGCCGCTGGTCGATCTCGGTGTAGCTGCGGAGGCGACCCTTGACCCCTAGCCCGTCGGTCACCAGCGCGTAGCCGAACAGGCTCAGCATGACCAGGATTGCCCCTAGCGGCACCGTCACCAGCAGCAGGTACAACCGACCACTACGCACCAGGAGCCAGTAGTTGATCGGCCCGATTACCACCACGAACAGCGAGATCAGCACCAGGAACGAGTTGACCGGCGCCATACCCACGCCTGGAATCAATAGGTTCCAATAGTCGAAATTGCGGCGACTGAGCGATAACCCATGCCGCCGGTACCACATCCAGTCGTCGGCGCCGACGCTGTTCAGCATCCAGCCCCACTCGGCGGGTCGGCCGGGAAATGGGTTCTCAGCCCCCAAGGCCACCACCCGGCCCAAGTCCAGCGACCGCCACACGAACCCCGGTTTGCTTGGCGCCGCGTCTTGGGTCGTTTTCTGGGCCGGCTGCATCCCCTTGGCCATCGCCTCCTGCGTCTGCAGTTGCTGATACCAATTTTGGCTGCCATAGACCGGCTCGGCCCCAATCAGGTCGCGCGAGTAGCTTTTGGCGCTCGGCGAGGTCCACCCGCGATGCTTCACACTCCCAGGGTCCGGCGCGGCGGGGTCCAGCTCCAAGAGTTGTTCCACTTCCTCCAGACGGGCGAAATCCTCCCCCACATCGTACACGCACAACGTGGGGCCCGTGGCGATCGCGGCGCGAACGGCCTGCCACGCTTGGGGGCGGTCCTTCGCCATCGCTCGCAAGTCGCTCAGCGAGATAAACACCAGGTCGAACCCGGTCAACGCAACCCACTGCTCGGGCAGGTCCGCGGGCGGGAGAATTTCGACCTTGGACCACCCCGAGAGCGAATCGAGCAACGTCAGGTCCGTGGCCCGCTCGTCGGCGTTGTAGCCCATTCGCGTCAGGTCGGGCGGCGGGTGCAACTCGACCAATGCCCGCACGTCGGGCAGCGTATACGTGTTGCCTTGGGCGCCTTGGGTACGGAGGTCGGCCACTCTCGACAGCCGAAGCGCCCGCCTGGGCGCGTCGGCGTCGATGAACAACATGGCCGGCGAGGCTTCCGTCCAGCCGTAATTGCCCGTGAAGACCATGCCGCCCCGATAGGACAGGTCCTTCAGCCACTGGCCATCCTCGTAAAATTCGAGCGAGAAGCTATTCCACTGTTCCCGCTGTGGGACCAGGACGTTGGCCGTGACGCTGGCGGCGTTTTGCGGCAACTCGATGTAGTCCGTCACGCCGCACCATGCATGACCGCCGCGCGAACTGGCGGGTTTGATCTCCACCCGGATCGAGCGGTCGGCCACGGCGGGACCAAGCGGCCAATTGACCAGCTCGATCTGAATCGGCCGGTAACCATTGGCGTCAACCCAGGTGGTGTCCACATTGACCCGCAAACCGCTGATGATTTTCGGCCCCGTCGGCAACGAGCTCAGCGTGCCCGTGCCCGCCCACGCCGCCCACGCCCATAGCCAGACGAATGCGAATTGCAAAATATGGAATACGGAAGGGAAGAAAGAAGATGATTTCATGGCATTACTCCACCTTTCCTTCGTTTCGCATTCCGCATTGCATTCATGCCGCATTTCGCATTCAGTCCGGGTCGGGCGGAGGCGCTACCAGCATGGGCGGCAACCGATCGCCGGCAAAGGGTGACTCGACCTGCGTCCGTCGCCGGCCAAACCCAAGCGACAAGAACCACGCCCCACAGAACAGTACCGCGTACAGCACGGCCATGACCGCCGCCGTGTACCCGGCAATGCAAACCGCCAAGGCCCAGGCCCTCCCCTGGTAGGCCAGCGATTGCACCAGCGAAAACAAGCACAGCGCGGTGACCACCGCCAGGATCAAGCGAAGCGAGAAGCGAGGCAAGAACATCACCCGGCCACGGAAAAAAAGACAAGACAACCAAGACAAGCCGACAATCGGTATTCGCCCCTCTTCCGCGAATCTCGGCGAAAAAAGGGTGGGGCTATTCTAATTCTTTAGTAATAGATATTCTACCCACTAAAACAGGTGGTGCGAATATGTATCACGGGTGTAGTCGAAGGTCGACAAGTCGAAAGTCAGGAGCAGAAAACAGGAACCAAGAGGGGTATAGCCCCCAACGAACACCCTTTGGAGTGCGGAAATTCATTTCACTTTCGTCTTTTTCTTCGCTTTCGAACTTCGACCTTCGCACTCGACAATTCGTTATCATTGCCGACCTTGATCAGAGGGTCGCAAGCCTTGAGGAGGCGGCCACCGTCCGGCAGCCAGTTTCCCGCCGGCTATTCGCCTTCCTGCCTTTCTCCTCCTTCCTCCTTCGCACTTTCGACTTTCCTCCTTGCCGCTCTGAGGAGCGGTTGACAAACTACGGCGCGCCCTGCAGAATTAAGGCATCATGTATGCCCCCTTCGTCTAGTGGCCCAGGACGTCGGGTTCTCAGTCCGAAAACAGGGGTTCGACTCCCCTAGGGGGTACTCGAGCGGTTGTACAAAGTGGTAAGGCCCCGTATTCCTTGGGAATTACGGGGTCTTTGCGTTTCTTGTCCCCCGCAGTACTGCGGCATACGGGGGGAATACTGCCGCGAGCTTTCGCCTGCGGCCGCCTGGGCAAAGGGGGCGTCGGCCACTTGAACGAAATGTTTGGCCGCGATGGGAGCGCTGTTGCCGATCCAGGCCGATCGCCAATTACGGCGCCGCGAACATCATCCTGGCAGTTTGCGCAAGATTACTCAACGAACCGAGCCGCGTTTGCTGGGCGCCGCGGCCCGGTGAGAAGGTTCTGCGTGGGAATTCGGGACGTTATTGCTTGCCCTCGCGGATGGCTTCGAAGTATTGCTTGGCGTGGTCGCGCTGGGCGCGGGGCAGGCGCTGGTCGGCCAGCGGATCGGCGTCTTCGGCGACCGAGAAACTGAGCGGCGCCGCGTCTTCCACGCGCGAGGCGCCGGCTATGTTGGGACCGTCGGCTTCGCCCACGCGGACCGCTTCGCCGGCGCGCGGCTTGTCGCGGACTTGCGAATCGTAGCTGCTGGTGTCGGTCCGTTCTTCGGGCCGGTCGCCGCGGCCTTGGCCGTCGCCCAGGCCCATGCCGGCCATCTCGCCCATGCGGCCGTTCTGGCCGAAGCCCATGCCCATGCAGGCCTCACAGCCCTGGCCGTTACAGTTCTTGCAGTTCATGGAGTCTTTGGCGTCGGCAATCTGGTCGAGCATCTCGTCCAGCGTTTCCAGTTGGGCCAGTTCGGCTTGCATGTCTTGCAGTTCGTCGGCCATTTGCCCCAGTTGCGAGGCGGCGTCTTGCATGTCGCCTTGCTGCATGCACTGTTTGCACTGGCCGAGCTTGTTGGCCATTTGCTGCATGCGGCTCATGGCTTTGTCGGCCTGTTTCATCTTGTCTAGTTGCTGCTGCAACTCGCCCGCCGCAGCCTGGTCGCCGGCTTTTTCCGCCTGCTTGATGCGTTCGGCCAGCTCTTGCTTGGCCCGCTCGTGCGCGTCCACCAGGTCTTGGAGCTTCTTTTCCATTTGAGAAAGCTGCTCCATCAGCTCTTTCTTTTCGGCCTCGGTCAGCTCGTCGTTCTTGAGCTTCTCTTGAAGGTTCTTGACTTCCTCCAGGGCCTTGTTGAAGTTCCCTTCCTTCATGGCTTGGGCGATTTTGTCGGCCGGGCCGCGGTTGAGGTTCTTCATGCCCTTCATCTGGTCTCGCATTTGCTCGGCGCCGCCGAGTTGGTCTTTGCGCTTCTCCAGGTCTTTGGCCAGATCGTTGAGCTTGATCATGGCTTCCTTGCGGTCGGCCTTTTCGGACTTGGCCATTTCGTCCACGGCTTCTTCGAACTTCTTGAACATGTCGGCGATTTCTTGCAGGCCCTTTTCGGCCTCGGCCTTCTTGCGCTGTTCGACCACCTTCTTCTTGAGCGCGGCGGCGGCGTTCTTGACTTGCTCGGCGTCGGCCACGGTGCTGGCGCTGGCGGAACTGGGGTCGGGCGTGGCGTTATCGACAAACACCGCCAGCACGAACACGGCCGCGGCCGGGAGCAACGGCAACAACGCCCGCCAGTTAAAGGCGAAGGGGAACCGCTCGGGCACGTCGATGCGGCTCACCCGACGCACGGCGTCGTCCACCAGGGCGTGCCCTGCCTCGGACTCCAGCTCCGAAGGATGCAGCGAGAGACTGCTGGCCACCCGCTCCTTGAGGCCAAAGCGGCGGTCGATCTCCATGGCCGCCTCCAGCGTGCTGCGGCGGACCAACCAGGTGATGACCACGGCGGCAACGAGCGCCACGCCCACCGCCCCGCCAATCCAGCCCCACACCCAAAGCTGGTAATCGAGCGTGGGAATCGGCCAGATTTTGGGAACCGCCATCGCCGCGGCGGCAATCACCAGGCACACAAAGAGCGACCACGCGGCAATCACGCCAAACTGCTGCAATACCAACCGCCGCCGGGCGCGAGCCACCTGTTTCTTGATTTCTTCCATCGCAGCGATCCTTGGTGCAAGAGACGTGACCCGGCCAGTGGTCGGGGAGGGATCGAGACGAGCCAGACGCACGTCTCCAGAAAGGGATTCGCGGTCTTTGTAATGATATTATCGGATACAATTGGAAAAGTAATGCCCTAACGAGGGGGTTTTACGAAAAAATTAGTAGTCGCTGTTCCTTTGGGGGTTAAGCACGCGGCCGGCTTGCGGTTTCCAGGGTGTGGTAAAGTTGGATGCCGCAGTCCTTGGGCCGCGGCAAGGGAAGAGAACCACGGATGCGCACGGATAAGAAAGAAGAAGAGGGAATGAGTCAGGCGGAATCCATTTGCCCGCGCCCCTTTATGTAATTGGCGGATCAAATTCTTACCGCGACGTTGGGTGTGATCGTCCTCCTTCGTCCTTATCCGTGCCCATCGGTGTAATCCGTGGATGAAAAACTCTCCACTCAGTACCTGGTGATTGCTCTGCGTTTCAGGAATTGGTTTATGGGCATTGCTTCCAAGAGTGAGCCGGTTCGCTTGCCGCGGATCGAGGATCAGCCCCAGGCCGACGTGGTCATTTATGACGGCCATTGCCGCTTCTGCACCAGCCAGGTGCGGCGGTTGGCGCGGTGGGATGGGCGGGGGCGTCTGGCGTTCCTGTCGCTGCATGACGAGCGCGTGGCGGAGCGCTGGCCCGACCTGACACACGAGCAGTTGATGGAGCAAATTTACGTGGTCACGCCCGAGGGTTGCCGCTACGGCGGGGCCGCCGCCTTCCGCTACCTGACCCGCCGCCTGCCGCGGCTGTGGCCCCTGGCGCCGGTGATGCACATTCCCTTTAGCCTGCCCCTGTGGCAGTGGGCTTACCGTCAAGTCGCCAAACGCCGCTACCTGCTAGGCAAGACCGAGGAATGCGAAGGCGATACCTGCAAGGTGCATTTCCGGTAGAAGTCGCGCTCGCGCCGCCATTTTGGAGTGCGGCGATGAATCGCCGTACTCCAAATGTTGCTTGTTCTCTCGCGGGATCATCTACGCAAAGTACCGTACGGCGTTTTCAAAAATGGCGACGCCGTCGGGCGGGGTGGCGCCTTCGCCGCGGGTCCAGCGGGGGTGGTGGGTGGGGTCGATGTGGCGTTCGGGATGCGGCATCAGGCCCAGCACCCGGCCGGTTTCGTCGCACACGCCGGCCACGTCAGCTTGCGAGCCATTCGGATTGTCGGGGTAGGCGACGCGCTGCCCTCCGTCCTGCGCCGCGTACCGCAACACCAGTTGGCCGTTTTGCTGCAGTTGGTGGAGCGCGGCGTCGTCGCGGGCGACGAATTTGCCCTCCGCATGCGCAATGGGCAGGTAGAGCGATTGCACGCCTTGAAGGAATACCGACTTGTCACTGGTCACGTTGAGGCGCACCCAGCGGTCTTCGAACTTGCCCGAGTCGTTGCCGGTGAGCGTGGCGGGCGGCTCGCCCCGCACGTCGGCTAGCAGCACGCCGGCCTTGATCAGCACCTGGAAGCCGTTGCACACGCCCAGCAGCAGCTTGCCCGCCGCCTTGAACTCATTCAACGCGTCGTACAGGTGATGCCGAATCTGGTTTGCCAAGATACGTCCCGCGGCGATGTCGTCGCCGTAGCTGAACCCGCCCGGCAGGCAAAGAATCTGCGAATCGGCCGCCAGCCGCGGGCTTTCCAAAAACTGGTTCACATGGACCGCTTCGACCCGGCCGCCCGCCTGTTCAAAAGCGAACTCTGTTTCCCGGTCGCAATTGGTCCCCGGAGCGCGAAGAATCAAAACACGAGGTTGAGGCATGATGGTGAAATGCGGATTGCGAATTGCGGATTGGAAAATGAATGAACGGAATGTGGTGGCCGAGGAACTTGTCTCTATTCCGCATTTCGCATTCCGCGTTGAATGAAACGGTTACCAGCGGAGGGGCGCTTGCCAGGCCTCTTTTAATTCTTGCAGGTCGGCGTCAATCGACAACCCGTTTTGGCTGGCCGAAGCGATTTGCAAGCGGCGAGAGGCGTTCGTTTCGCCAAGGCGGGCGTGCGGCGCGGCGCCCAACGCCTGCTCGAAGGCTGGGGCCTTGTCGGCCGGTACTTCGCAGAGGAAACGGGTGTTGGACTCGGCAAACAGGAGCGTCGTTGTGAGGTCGTGGCTTGCACTCAGATCGTGCGGGGCTGGCGCCAGGTGGAGCGTGGCGCCCACGCCGCCGGCAAAGGCCATTTCGGCGGCGGCCACCGCCAGGCCGCCTTCGCTCAGATCGTGGCAGGCGCGGACCAGGCCGGCTTGAATGGCGCCGTGCAGGGCGAGCAGCGTTTGCGGCGCCTGCGTCAGATCGACCCGCGGAACCTGGCCCCCTTCGAGCCCCTGCACTCGGGCAAAGTGCGAGCCGCCCAGCTCGTCGCGCGTCAGGCCAACCAGGTAGATGGCGCTGCCGGGCTGCTTGAAGTCCATCGTTACGCAGCGGCTGACGTCGTCCACCTGGCCCATGGCGCTGATGAGCAGCGAGGGTGGGATGGAAATCGTGCGCCGCTGGCTGTTTTCATCCTCGTAGGTGAACTCATTGTTCAGACTGTCTTTGCCGCTGATGAACGGGGCGCCAAAGGCGACCGCGGCATCGTGGCAGGCCAGCGCCGCGCGGACCAGCGAGCCAAGCGTCTCGGGCCGGTCGGTATAGCCCCAGCAGAAGTTGTCGAGAATCGCGATCCGCCGCGGGTCGGCGCCCACCGCCACGCAGTTCCGCAGCGCCTCGTCCACGGCGCTGGCGGCCATGTGGTAGGTGTCGTAATCGCCGTAGCAGGGGTTCATGCCGCACGCGATGACCAGCCCTCGCCGCGACGACAGCACCGGCCGCAACACCGCCGCGTCGCTGGGGCCGTCGTTCATCACGCCCACCAGCGGCTTGATGACGCTGCCGCCTTGCACCTCGTGATCGTACTGGCGAATAACCCATTCCTTGCTGGCCACGTTGAGCGAGCCAAGAATCTTCGTGAGCGTTGCGGTATGGTCCGTCCCCGTGCCACGGCTGGCTTGACCAGCAGTGTCAGCCGGGGTGGGGGCACTGCTGGACAAGCCAGCCGTGGCACACGGTTGTAACGGCGTGACGGGCGGCGGTTGGTAGATGGCTTCTCGCACTACGGGCGGGCGGCCTTGGTGGAGGAACTCCATGCTTAGCTCGCCGACCGTTACGCCGTGGAACCGCAATTCCAGGCGGCCCGAGGGCACGAACTTGCCGAGGATCGTGGCTTCCACGTTCTCGGCGGCGCACAAGGCGCGGAACTCCTCCCAATGCTCGGGCGGGACCGAGAGGACCATGCGCTCCTGCGCTTCGGAGATCCAAATCTCGGTGTAAGACAGCCCTTCGTATTTGAGCGGGGCACGGTCGAGCCAGACTTCGGCGCCAATCTCTTCGCCCATCTCGCCCACGGCGCTGGAAAAGCCGCCCGCGCCGCAGTCGGTCACGGCGCTGAACAGTCCCCGGTCGCGGGCCGCCAGCAGTACGTCCAGCACCATCTTTTCGGTAATGGCGTTGCCAATTTGCACCGCGCCGCCGCTGACCGATTCGCTTTCGCTGGTCAACTCGGCCGAGCTGAACGTGGCGCCGTGGATGCCGTCGCGTCCGGTGCGGCCGCCAATGGCCACAATCCAGTCGCCCACCTGGACCTTCTTGAATGACTTGTCGCGCGGCAACAGCCCCACGTTCCCGCAATACACCAGCGGGTTGCCCAGGTAGCGGCGGTCGAAGAAGATCGCCCCGTTCACGGTGGGGATGCCCATCCGGTTGCCGTAGTCGCGCACGCCGGCCACCACGCCCCGCATCACCCGGCGGGGATGCAGCACGCCCGGCGGCAACTCTTCGGGCTGCATGTCGGGCGGGGCAAAGCAGAACACATCGGTGTTACAGATGGGTTTGGCGCCCAGACCCGTGCCGAGCGTGTCGCGAATCACGCCGCCCACGCCGGTGTTGGCGCCGCCGTAAGGCTCCAGCGCCGAGGGGTGATTGTGCGTCTCGACCTTGAAGGCCACGTTCCACTGATCGTCAAACCGCACCACACCGGCGTTGTCTTTGAAGACACTCACGCACCAATCGTCTGCACCCAACCGGCGGCGCACCTCTTGGGTGGCGGCGAAGATCGTCTCTTTGAGCATGTTCTGGAACCGCCGCTCGACTTGCTCATCGCGATAGGCAATCCGCCCGGCCAGCGTCTTATGAGAGCAATGCTCGCTCCAGGTCTGGGCCACCGTTTCCAGTTCCACGTCGGTCGGGTCGCGGCCAAGATCGCGAAAGTGCTGCTGGATGGTTTGCATCTCGACCAGCGTCAGGTAGAGCTGGCCCTCGCGGCTGAGACGCGCCAGCCCCGCGTCGTCCAAGTCGCGCAGCGGGACGATGACCTTTTGGAAGGTATAGGACGAGCCAATCCCCAGGTGGTCCAGTTGCAGCGGGCCGACCACGGCTTGTTCGATGGCGTCGTTGGCCAGCAGTTTGCCGCACAGGGTCTGGATGACCGCTTGCGGCGCCTCGCCGAACCAGAATTTGCGGAAGGTGCGGACCGCCCGGGGACAAAAGCCGAAATCGGCAATGGCCGCTAGCGTGCTTTGGGCCACCGGGTCCATGACGCCCGGCTTATAGAGCACATGCACTAGTTGCGGCTTGTCGGGGGGCGGTTGCAAGAGTTGCGGGTCGCCCACGGGGGCCACCACGGCGCGTTCCACCACGGTGTCGGCCAAGAGTTCGCTGGCCAGACGCCGAACTTGGGTTTCGTCCAGGTCGCCTTCGATCAGGAACCCGTGCGCGGCGGCGACTTGGAGTTCGTGGCCTAGCCCCAGGTCGGCCGCTTCAGCGGCGATGGCCTGACCCCGGATGTCCGGCTGACCCGGCGCCGGATAGATATCAATTTCCCACAGCGTCACGGCGGCGTTTTCCCTGCTCCAAAAGATGTACAAAATAGGCGTCGTCGCCGCGCGCCAGGGCGTCGCGGAACGATGCCAGCGTTTTCTCAAACTCGTCCAGCGACCGCAAGACGTGGCCGCGGTTCTCGGTCAGGATCTGCCGCCACAACTCCACGTCGCCCGCGGCCACGCGCGTGGTATCCAGCCAACCGCCGCCCACCAGGGGCAGCAGTTCCTCGGGCGTCACCGCGGCCAGCACCGAAGCGGCCACGTGCGGCGTATGGCTGATCGTGGCCACCGCCGCATCGTGGGCTTGGGGCGACATGCGAAACACCTGCGAACCGAGCGACCGCCAGAACGCCTCGATCTGCTCGACTGCTGCGGGTGGGGTATTCGCGGTGGGAGTCACAATGGTGGCCCGGCGTTCAAACAAGTCGGCCTCGGCGAACTCGGGGCCGGTCTTTTCGCTGCCGGCCATCGGATGACTACCAACAAACACCGCCCCGCGCGGCAGGTTTTGCTCCAGCGCGGCTACGATCTCTCCCTTGGTGCTGCCCGCGTCGGTAATCAGCACGCCGGGGGGAGCGTGCTGAGCGGTTTGACGCACGTGTTCGACAATATGACAAACCGGAGTGCAGACGATTACCAGGTCCGCTTGCGCTACCCCCACAGCCAGGTCGGTGGTGGCGTCGGTAATCGCCTCCCGCGCGAGGGCTTTTTGGAGGGTGCTTTCGCGGCGGCCAACGCCGATCACGCGCCGGGCCAGTCCGCGACGCCGCAGCGCCAGGCCGATCGAGCCGCCAATCAGCCCAGCCCCCAGAATGGCTACCGTATCGCGCTGCGTCATCGGTTGCTGTCTTTCGTGTCCCGCGGAGAATAGGATTGTAGCAGAAAAGCCGCCCCGCGGGCGGCGAGGGAGAAGAACGAAGCGTAGGCGGTCGAAAGACGAAAGCGGCGATGAATCGCCGCATTCCACATTTGGAGTGCGGAAATTCATTTCCGCTTTTGCCGTACGTTTTCCCGCCAGCCTTTACCTTCCTTTAGGATGGCGTGGAATGGCGGGAAGAAAAAGACGAATGCGGCGATGAATCGCCGCACTCCAAACGAGCGTAACGACGGCGTCGCGAAAAACGGCTATGGCTCACATCAGCACAACGCAACTGGCGCGGTTTTGCAACCGGATCGGCACGTCGCTCCATGCGGGGATCGACGTGCGCACGGTGTTCCAGCGCGAGGCGGAGCGCGGCTCGCCCCGGCAGCGGGAGGTGATGGACCGCGTGGGGCGGGCCATCAGTGGGGGGCAATCGGTGGCCGGCGCCTTGCAAAGCGAAAACGGCTATTTTCCGCCGTTGATGTGCGAGATGGTCGCTATCGGCGAGAAGACCGGCAAAGTGGATGACGTATTCTTGCAGCTCGGCGAGCAGTATCAGCACGTCCTTCAACTGCGCCGGGCGTTCCTGGTGGGAATCTTATGGCCGACGATTGAACTTGGAGCGGCGATTGTCATTATCGGACTGTTTATCCTCTTGATGGGCACGCTGGTTCCTCTGAACCCTGACGGAACGCCGGTGTTCGACGTACTGGGCATTGGCGCGGGCGTGCCCGGATTAATTAATTACGTGTTGATTGTCGGCGGCATCGGGGCCGCGCTGGGGTTTGTGGTCTGGGGCTTTGCCCGTGGGCGGTTTGGTCCCTGGCCCATGCATGTGCTGATGCGCGTGCCGATGCTGGGCAAATGCCTGGAGATGATGGCCCTTTCGCGCATGGCGTGGTCGCTGGCCATGGCCAACAACTCGGGGATGGACCCGCGGCGGTCGGTCAAGCTGGCCTTGCGCAGCGCCAACAACCCCTATTACAACTCGTTCCAGCGGAAGATCGACGACCTGTTGGCCCACGGGGCCGAGATTCATGAGGCGCTGACTCGGAGCGGCGCCTTTCCCGCCGAGTTCCTGGACGTGGTCTCGACCGGTGAGGTTTCAGGCACGCTGCCCGAGTCGCTGTTGCGGTTGTCCGAGGACTACCGCAAGCGGGCCCAGTCGTCGTCGGGTATGCTCACGGTGCTGGCGTCGTTCGCCGTGTGGGGCGTGGTGGCGGTGATTATCATCGCCGCCATTTTCCGCTTCGCCATGTTCTACCTGAACGCCATCAACCCCGCGACCTACGGGTTATAACTCGTAGAAGCGGCGTCTCGCCGCCGTAACCTACCGTTCTTGCCGTAGCGCTCGGCGGCGAGACGCCGCCGCTACGATAGGGCTTCATGCTCGCTTCATCAAACAAGTCGCATTTGCCGCAACCGCACCTGGCGATCGAGGGCGGGCCGCCCGCGGCGCCGCAGGGGCCGCCCGCGTGGCCGTTGGCCGATGACGACGTGCGGGCGGCGCTTCAGGCGGTGTACGCCAGCGGAGATTGGGGCCGTTATCATGGCTCCTGCACATCGCAACTGGTCGAACGTCTGACGGACATGCACGGCGTCCCGCATGTGCTGCTTTGCTCGTCCGGCACGCTGGCGGTCGAGTTGGCGCTGCGGGGGCTGAAGATCGGTGCCGGCGATGAAGTGATTTTAGCGGGGTACGACTTTAGCGGAAACTTCCGCGCGGTGGAATCGGTCGGCGCACGGCCCGTGCTGGTCGACGTTAACCCCGAGAACTGGTGTCTCACCGCGCAAGGGGTCGAAGCGGCGTTGAGCGACCGCACGCGGGCGGTAATCGCCTCGCACCTTCATGGCGGCCTGGCGCCGATGGCGGCCCTTCGGGAGTTGGCCGACTCGCGCGGGTTCTTGATTGTGGAAGACGCCTGCCAGGCGCCCGGCGCGATCGTCCAAGACCACCCGGCGGGCGCCTGGGGCGATGTGGGCGTGCTGAGCTTCGGCGGCAGCAAGCTGCTGACGGCCGGCCGCGGCGGAGCGCTGTTGACTCACCAAGCCGAAGTGTTCCAACGAGCGAAGGTCTACTGCGAGCGCGGCAATCACGCCTTTCCTTTAAGCGAGTTACAAGCGGCCGTGTTGCCGCCGCAACTGGACAAACTGGCCGAGCGCAACCGGCAACGCCTGGAAAATGCTACCTGGTTGATTGATTGCTGCCGGGCGTTAAGGTTCCTCCGTCCGCTAAACAACCCGCCCAACGCTGGAACGCCGGGTTTTTACAAGCTGGCGTGGTTGTATGACGCAGCGGGCTTGGGCGACCGCCCACGGGAAGCGTTCCTGGCGGCGGTGCAGGCCGAAGGCGTGGCGATGGACGTGGGGTTTCAGGGGTTCGTCAAACGCCCCGCGTCGCGCTGCCGCAAAGTCGGCGACCTGGCGAACAGCGCCCGCGCCGCCGCGACGACCGTGCTCTTGCATCACCCCATTCTCTTGCGTCCGCGGGAAGAGTTAGAACAGGTAGTGACCGCATTGGAAAAGATCGCCGCCCGTTGGGGGGCGTAAGCCTTTCTCGCGACGACGCAGAGCGCGGGAATGAGTAGAGGAAAATTTGGAGTGCGGAAATTCATTTCCGCTTTCGCCCTTCGCCTTTCGACCTTCCCAAAGCGGCGATGAATCGCCTCGCTCCCAACACGATGAAAATTTTGCTGACGAACGACGACGGGATTGACGCTCCGGGGATCAACGCGCTGGCGGAAGCGCTGCGCGACTTGGGGGAAGTCGTGATCGCCGCGCCGGACCGGCCGCTCTCGGGGTGTAGTCATCAGGCGACTACCGACGAGGTATTGCGGGTGGAGGAGCGCGGGCCGGGGAGGTTCGCCGTGAGCGGTTCCCCTGCCGACTGCGTGCGGCTGGCGGTGCTGTACCTGGCCGAAGACGCCGACTGGATCGTCTCGGGGGTGAACGATGGGGGAAACTTGGGCGTGGACGTGTACTTGTCGGGCACCGTGGCGGCGGCCCGCGAGGCGGCGCTCTTTGGCCGGCGGGCGATGGCGATGTCGCAATACCGGCGCAGCAAGACAATTGACTGGCGCCACGCCCAAGCGGCGGCCCGCCGCGCCTTTGCACAGCTTGCGGGCGAGTCGCTTTCGACGGGCGCTTTCTGGAACGTGAACTTTCCCGACTGGGGCCTGAGCGAAGACCGGCCGCCAACCGATGCGCCGTCGCTGGTGTTTGCCGAACTGGACCTGCACCCGCTGCCCGTTGCCTACGAGCGCCAAGCCGACGGCTACTACTTCCGCAGCAATTACCACGACCGCCCACGCCGCGCCGGCAGCGACGTGGACGTGTGCTTCTCGGGCCGGATCGCCGTGACCGAGATTCACCCCACGAACGTCACCCGGCCGCCGCGTAGCTCGTGATGGGTCGCGCCGCGAGTTGGATTGTTCGGCTATAATGCCTCGCGGCGCAGCCGTTCCCGCTCTTGGCTTTCGACCAATTACCCTACAAAATCGCTGGCGAGACTGCCCTTCACAAACCT